>Ga0075786_116_pt1 | contig 1449 bp, 1 predicted proteins | sample RifGroC1_FD_67882 | JGI IMG/M metagenome (GOLD analysis project Ga0075786, IMG submission 67882) | Microgenomates bacterium GW2011_GWC1_46_16 | reverse complement strand
GCTGGTAAAACTTCACTTGCTGAAAATCAGGCACAGCGAGATGCTATAAATGCTGAATTGGATAAACAGGCAAGTAAAACTAGAACGGAGATGGGATTTCTTGAAGCTATTACCCCTCCAGCAGAAGTAGCACCTAAAGAGATATTCCCTGGCATTTCTGAGGTTGAAGAAGCTCCGATTGTTGTTGAAGAAGTTGTGCCACAGACAATCCCTCCAACTCAACCTCCACAAACTGTTGAAGTTCCCATTACTCCGCCTTCGCCTGATGCTAGAACTAGAATTATCAGGCAATCCGATGAGGTTGTTAAACAATCCCTACCAGGAGCATTAAATCAATTATTCCAGAAGATACCGGGCATTAAACAGGCTATGCAGTTTGAACGCCCAGCGCTATTAGCTTTTGCCGAAGGTAACCAGCTTTTAGTTACAGCCCAGGTAGCTGAGGTCGCAGCTAAAAGTGATGTCGCTGCTCGGCAAGTAGCGACTAGATTACCCCTTTTTAAGAAACTCCACGATGTATTTGGTGAGAAGGCTCTGCGTGGTGAAAAGGTAGAAATGGCAGCATTTATGGGAACAGAGGAGCAAAAGAACCATCCTCTTACCTGGACACTTCTTGATGTGGCCCAAAATCCTGAACTATACCCGCTGACTCCGACACAACTAAATGCTTTACAGGCAATCAATGAGCATAATGACGCCTCACTGAATTATGTTGTCAATCAGTATGGCGCTGAGATAGGCAGGTTCGCTCCAAAACCCGATGGTGCTTTCCTTTCCAATGTGGATATTGATGAAGGCATAATAGACTGGCTTGGCAGCGAAACGAGGGCAATAGCACAAGGTAGAGGAAAGACCCGCTATTGGCAGACCGCTAGAGACAGAATGACTGCCGATAAGACCTTCAAGCCAGAGATGGATGTTAAAAGGCTTATAGATGGGATGGATAGCTTCAAGGCTTCGGCTGCTGGTGGTATCAGTTTTCGTGAAGCCGTAGCTGGTAAAACCAGATTAGAAGCGATGGAGGAAACTCATCCAGCACTTTTTAATAGGATGACATCTCTGAAAAAAGAGCTACAATCGCTTCAAGGTAGCCTAAAAAGATTAGAAAGTAGACTTGCTGACCGAGTAACTGAGTTCTTGGGGTCGCCTGTTGAGGATGCTGACCTTGCTACTCTTCAAGATGAGCTAGATGTAAAATTAGAGCGGGGAATTAGAGCTGGGTTAGATATTGAGACAACTCAGGCATTGATAGATGGATTTCGGGCGGAGATTAAAGACTTACGCCCGGCTTGGAAGGTAGCTAACCTCAAACCTTTTGTCTTTGTCCAGGAAGGTCTTTACCGATACTTTCCTGCTGACCAGGCGCAGTATATCATTCAATCTCGCAAGACAACGAGCAACCCAATGTTGAACTTTGTAGAGCGGTGGAGAGGGCAAGCCTTCTCTGGT
>Ga0075786_135_pt1 | contig 5298 bp, 1 predicted proteins | sample RifGroC1_FD_67882 | JGI IMG/M metagenome (GOLD analysis project Ga0075786, IMG submission 67882) | Microgenomates bacterium GW2011_GWC1_46_16 | reverse complement strand
GGTACATCAGATCCCTCATATAACCTGGATGTTGCGGGTTCAGCTAATGTGACTAACCTTTTTATCGCAGGAAGCCAAGTCACAGCAACTGCAACAGAACTCAACCTTCTTGACGGACGCACCGGAATACTTCTCGACTCCAACAACGTCGGTACCTACGCAGTAACCGCAATAACGGCCGGCAGCGGTTTAACCGGAGGTACAGGACCCGGAGCTACAACAATAAATATCGGGGCGGGATCGGGCGTCACTCTAGCCGCCGATTACATTACTCTCGATACCGACACAACCGGAACAACCTCAGTTAAATCCTCAAACTCTGGTCTTGAAGTTGACGGCTCGGGCCTCAGACTTCTTGGCGGTTGCGCAGATACAGAAACTCTTGTATGGGACGCCACTGCGCAAGTTTGGGAATGCGCTACAGGCGGTGGAACAATAACCGGCAGCGGTGCTACCGGACAAATAACTTTCTGGGACGGTTCCACTTCAATTACCGGTTCCAACAGTTTGTGGTGGGATTCTTCAAATTCCCGCTTAGGTCTAGGAACAACAGCTCCTACATCTCAACTTACTGTGATCGGCACCGGCACCTCCGATGGGCAGTTTACCCTTGGATATGACGCTGCCAACTTCACTAAATTTGCTGTAGATTCAACCGGGGCTTTAACTCTTAGCAATAATAGTACGGCGGTTGCCAAATTCGGAGCAGCGAACACCGAATTCTACACATCAACAACTTTCTCAGCATCGGGAGATGTTTCAATGGCTTACGATCTGATATTTACAAACCAAACCAGCTCTCAAATCGAATCTTACGGACCTATAAGCATAATAGCCGGCGAAAATCATGAGAGTAATGATTTAACTTTAAAAACATACAACGCAGGTGACGTGGTTGCAGACTTAACAGGCACAGGAAGAATGAAACTTTACGGAACCGACACTACCCTGGTGTTCGACACAAGAACCACTACAGACACTGATTACTGGATGGGAATAATAGACGACGCCGCGGGAGATGATGATGACGTCTTTGCACTAGGAAAAGGTCTGACAAACGGTACCTCTACTTATCTTGTAGTAACTTCGACCGGAAATCTGGGAATAGGTACAACTGCCCCGGCAGAAAAACTAGATGTAAACGGCAGAATTTATATCGCATCTACCAGCGCGCCTACGCCAACAACTAACCGCCTGTACAACGTTGACGGAACTCTTTACTGGAACGGGACTGACCTTACAGCCTCCACAGGCGGGCTTACAGGATCCGGTGTGGCAAGTCAGATTACCTTCTGGAGCGGTACCAGCTCAGTCACAGGAAGCAATAATCTATGGTGGGATAACACCGGCAGTAATTTAGGACTCGGTACCTCTGCTCCTACCGCATGGCTTGATATAGCAGGATCTACAACAGCCAAACCGTCGATAAGAATCGCGTCCGGCGTAGAACCCACCACTCCGGTAACCGGCGACATTTATAATGACGGGGATCAACTCTATTTCTACAACGGTGCTACGTGGCAGGATTTGGGCTCAACCGGATCGGGCGCTTCGGGGGTTTCCGGCTCAGGCGTTGCAGGACAACTTACGTTCTGGAACGGAACGAGCAATATTACAGGCAACAGTAATTTATGGTGGAACAGCGCGTTATCTCGCCTGGGAATAGGAACAAGCAACCCATCATTCGCCCTTGATGTTGCGGGCAGTGCAAATGTAACGAATCTATTCATCGGGGGGTCGGCAGTTACGGCAACCGCAACAGAGATTAACCTGCTCTCGGGCAGATCGGGTACCCTCCTGGATACAGCAAATGTCGCCTCATACGCAACAACAGCCGTTACCGCGGGTTCGGGCTTAACGGGAGGTGGAACGACCGGCGTCCTGACACTTAATATTGGAGGGGGCAACGGTATTACGATTAATGCCGACGATATTACGATAGATAGTACAACAACAGGTACAACCGCAGTAACATCAAGTAACTCAGGTCTTGAGGTAACAGCAGATGGACTAAGACTTCTTGGAGGTTGCCAAGCTGATGAGATTTTAAAGTGGAACGCAACATCTTCATACTGGTACTGTGCAACTGATTCTAACTCGGTATCAACCGCAACCATAGCCGGATCAGGTGCTGCCACACAAATTGCCTTCTTCTCTGCTAAATCTTGGTATAGGAACATCAGATCCTACTGCCAAACTTATGCTTGCAGGTTCTGCTGATACCGAGCAGTTTGTTATCAAAGCAAATGCTACACAATCCAATACCAATCCTTTAATTCAACTTCAGGATTCAACCGGTACTCCACTGCTTTCAATAACATCAGATTATTACACCAATACCTTCGTGGGGAACAGTGCCGGTGCGACCAATATCGTTAGTGGTAGTAGCGGCACGTCAAATACTTTTATAGGCTATATAGCAGGGGCTTCGAATAATTACGGAACCCTTAACTTGGCTATGGGGTCTGTTTCAATGATAAAAAATACTACGGGTAGTAAAAACGCCGCAGGAGGATTTCAATCTCTGTACTCAAATACGACAGGGGACAGCAACACTGCCTTCGGTAGCTACGCCGGTTTATATAACACAGACGGCAGTGAAAACGTCTTTCTTGGTAGCCTGGCAGGAGCCGGCGAGGGTGGGACCGGAAGGTCAGCATCCAATTACAATGTTGCGGTAGGTTATCGGGCCGGGTACAGCTTGTCTGCAAATTCAAGCAGCAACATATTCTTAGGTTACCGCGCAGGGTACTACGAGACGGGTTCGAATAAACTGTATATAAATAATAACTCTGCTCCTGCTGATAGTGCATTTATCTACGGAGATATGAACGCCGACCAACTGACCTTTAATGCTAATGTGGGTATAGGAAAAACAAATCCCACAGCATGGCTTGATATTTCTGGTGCAACAACAGCCAAACCTTCAGTAAGAGTAGCGTCAGGTACGCAGCCCTCCTCTCCTGTAACAGGTGATATATACAATAGCGGAACCTCTTTGTACTACTACAACGGATCTACGTGGCAGGATCTTGGTGCAACAGGTGCCGGAGGAACAGCCACAATCGCAGGCTCCGGTGAAATCTTGGTATAGGAACATCAGATCCTACTGCCAAACTTATGCTTGCAGGTTCTGCTGATACCGAGCAGTTTGTTATCAAAGCAAATGCTACACAATCAAACGCTAACCCATTAATTCAGCTTCAAGACTCAACCGGTACACCAGTGCTCTCTATAACCTCAGATAATGAAACCAACGCATTCTTCGGTTATGGGGCGGGATCCGCAAATACATATGGTTCGGCAACATCGGGGGGACATAACACATTCGTAGGTTACCAAGCGGGTTCCTCTAACACCAGCGGTTACCAAAACGTAGCCGTGGGGTCAACTTCACTGAATAGAAACTCTGGAGGATACCGAAATACTGCTCTTGGATATCGTACACTTGCAACTAACAGCACCGGATATTCCAACACTGCTTTTGGATACTCAGCTCTCCAGGTTAATACAACAGGTGCTCTTAACACGGCTTTAGGCAACGGCACTCTTTTCTCCAATACAACTGGAAACTCAAATATTGCAATGGGAAATGGTGCCGGTTATTTCAACATAAACGGATCCGGAAATGTATTTTTAGGGGGTGGTGCGGGATGGGGAACGGCTGCAAGGTCAGCCTCTGACTACAACATAGCAATAGGGTATGAAGCAGGATACTCCCTCTCAAATAACTCAAGTAATAACATATTCTTAGGTTACCGCGCAGGATACAACGAGACAGGATCGAATACACTTTATATAGACAACGGGTCTGCCCCCGCAGTGTCAGCATTTATCTATGGCGATATGTCAACCGACCAACTAACCTTCAACGCCAACATTGGGATCGGAAAAACTAATCCCACAGCATGGCTTGATATAGCGGCGGCAACAACAGCTAAACCCTCGATAAGAGTAGCAACAGGCACACAACCCTCCTCTCCTGTAACAGGTGATATATACAACGACGGGGATCAACTGTACTACTACAACGGGTCTACATGGCAGGATCTTGGAGCTACGGGAGCAGGTGCCTCCGGAGTTTCTGGTTCCGGTGTTGCAGGCCAGGTCACGTTCTGGAACGGTACGGGTTCTATAGCAGGAAACAACAATCTATGGTGGAATAACTCAACAGGAAATCTTGGTATAGGTACATCAAATCCCTCATATAACCTGGATGTATCAGGTAGCGCTAACGTGACAAATCTGTTTATCGCGGGGTCCTTTGTCACCTCCTCCGCAACCGAACTTAACCTACTCGACGGCAGAACAGGTACTCTTCTTGACTCAAATAACGTAGCCTCCTACGCTATAACATCGCTTACTGCAGGTTCAGGTTTAACAGGCGGGACTGGACCGGGAGCAACAACAATACATGTTGGTGCAGGTTCGGGTATAACAGTGTCAGCTGACACAATAGCGGTAGACGCAGTAACAACCGGAACAACAACAACCACATCGTCTAATTCAGGTATTGAGGTAACAGCAGATGGAATAAGACTTCTTGGGGGGTGCGGCGACACCGACCTACTAGTATGGGACGACGCTACCCAAACGTGGTACTGCGAAGATCTATTTGGCACGGGGCTTGGGGCACTCGGCGGAGGTGGGGCTGAAAATCAAGTCGCATTTTGGCAGGGACCAAAAAACCTTACCGGATCCAACAGTTTCTGGTGGGATAGCGCACAATCAAGATTGGGCATAGGTACCTCGAACCCCGTTACAACCCTCGACATAGCAGGAACTGCTTGGCTCAGAGGCGCCAGCACCAAACAAGGTCTTTACGTCGACTCCAACGGTAACGTCGGTATCGGATACACTTCTCCTCAGGCCTTCCTCGACGTAGCCGGAGCTACGACCTCTCAGGCTTCAGTTAAGGTAAGAGCTGGCGTAGCGCCTTCCAGCCCCACTGCCGGAGATATTTATAGTGACGGCGACCAGCTTTTCTACTACAACGGGGTAATATGGCAGGATCTCGCCGCCTCGGGCTTGGGCACATCAGGAAACGCAGGATCGGGAGTAGCCGGCCAGGTGACTTTCTGGAGTAGCGTCTCCTCACTTACCGGAAACAGTAATTTGTGGTGGGACAATTCGGGTGGAAATCTTGGTATAGGTACTTCAGATCCCTCATACAACCTGGATGTAGCAGGTAGCGCTAATGTAACTAACCTATTCATTGCAGGAAGCCAGATAACAGCATCCGCAACTGAGATTAACCTACTTGATGGTAGAACAGGTACTCTTCTTGATTCAAATAAT
>Ga0075786_130_pt1 | contig 6222 bp, 4 predicted proteins | sample RifGroC1_FD_67882 | JGI IMG/M metagenome (GOLD analysis project Ga0075786, IMG submission 67882) | Microgenomates bacterium GW2011_GWC1_46_16 | reverse complement strand
GCCTTCGGGGTAGCAGTGGTCTTGGAAAACACATTTAGCACAGACTCGGTAGTCGGTGGTGCGGGGGAAGTGAAGAGCGCGGATCTCGGCCATACAGGTTTTGATAACTTTGGTTAGTTCGGTAACATCTTCTTCGGTAACGGGGAAGTGGCGGGAACCATCTTTCCCTTTGGTACTAGGAAGCTCGACAAAATCAAGGACGGCTTCGCCAAAAGTGAAGTTGTGTAATCTTTTATCAAGATCAATTAAGAGTTTGTAGAAAACGAGCTGGCGTTTGAGATCACCAGTACTATCTTTGGTCTCACCGAGAATCTGACCCTCGGTTTTGCCTTGGCCGGTTTTGTAGTCAACAACTCGAATCGTTCGATCGGCTTGATCTAACCATTCAATCCGATCGATTTTCCCGGTTAAAGTGATATCGGCGGGCAAGTGGACACGGAAGAATTTTTCGAGGAAAAGCGGTTCGCGGAAGTCATCCTGATGAGAATCGTAATAACTGCTAAGAATTTGATCACCCTGTTTGAGCCGGACAACAAGATCGGATTGAGTAATTACTTCTTGCGAAAGCGCGGTGTGAAAAGAATCCAGCAAAAAGCTAAGGGTAGGACGGATACTTTCGTCTTTTAGTTTGGCGTAGAAAAGTTCGAGCGCACGATGAACGGCGGTACCAAATGCGAGGTGAGGCTTTTTCGCATGGGGAACTTTGAGTAATTTATCTAATTTAAATTTGTAAGCACATTGGAGGTAGGTATTGAGAGCGGTTACGGAGAGTGAAAATTGATCGACTAAAGTTTGGAGAAAGGCAGTTTCCTCCAACGAGTAGTTGGGGGTGGTGGAAGTGGAAAGGAGTTTTTCGAGATGGGCATGAGCTTCGTTTTCGATTGAAGTGAGATCGAGTTTACGTAGGTGAGAATCACCCAATTCGGATAGGAACATGGAAGGAGTGGTAGTACGAGTGGTCCCAAGGCTTGAATAGGACTCTGCGGAGCAAAGAGTTAAATGAGATTTGGCGCGAGTAACAGCGACATAAAATAAACGGCGCTCATCTTCATTTTTTTCTTTGTCGCTGAGTTTGGTCAATTTGAGGAGACTACTTGGCAAAGTGAGGAGATTACGAACTTGGTTATTCCCCCAGGAGCCATCGATAGTGCGATAAAGGTAGACATATTTCCACTCTAGTCCCTTGGCAGAGTGAGCAGTCGTGAGAGTGATGGCAACAGGACTTCGACCAAAATCAGCTTCTTCGAGGCGGAGATTATTTTCTTCGAGGAGGTTGAGGTTAGTGATAAATCCAGAAAGATCGAGATTGTGTTCAGAGTGATTCATTTTTTTGACTTCGGTAAACAAAGTGTTAAGCCGACTTAAGCGGTGATGAGCGTCGGGCTGACCCAAGACCCATTTTAAGTAACCCGACTGGTTGAGGACTTCGGCAAAAAATTCGGTAAAAGTATGAGTGGCGTCAAAGGTTTGCCAGGCAGAGAGGTTTTGCATAGCGGTATCTAGCGCAGGGCGAGAAGTGAGAGTGAGTTTGGAGAGCAAGGAGGGGTCGGCAAGGAGATCAAATAAATTAAGCCGGTGCTCACTGGCGGCGCGAGAAATTTTGAGAACATCGAGAGGGTCAATATGAAAGATATCATAGTGAAGGATGGTAAAGAGATCCTCATCATCATCTTTGGTACGGAGTTCGTGAATAACCCGAAGAATTTTTAAGAAATTGCGGACAGTCGGGTCGTCGAGGACATTGGCACCTCCCTGAACAGAGTAATCTAAACCATATTTGATGAGGGTGTCAGTGATCACACTGGCGTCACGATTATTACGATAAATGATGGCGATGTCGGACGGATTAACTCCTGATTTAAGTAATTTTTTAATGTCTTCGGCCAGGAAAATAGTTTCGGCAGTAGAAGTGCTGACTGAGGCTAGGTGGATTGGTTCCCCTACCCCAGTTTGAGAAATAAGATGGGGATCGACTCCGGGAACTACATCACTAATCCGAAGATTGTTGTGACTAATTACGGAATCGGCAGCATCGAGAATAGTTTGGGTTGAACGATAGTTGGTTTTGAGCGTGATCACAGCAGCCTTGGGAAAAACCTGAATAAAAGAAAGTTGATTTTCGATTGAAGCACCTTGAAAACGCATAATACTTTGATCAGGATCTCCGGTCACAAAAACATTGGCTTGATCTTTCCAATAGCTAGCAAGAAGGAGCAAAAGTTCGTTTTGGGCGCTGTTGGTGTCTTGATATTCGTCGACCAAGAAATAATGAAAGCGTTCCTGGTAGAGGCGGAGGAGATCTTCGCTAGTTTTAAAAGCGTCGACAACAGTACTAATCATATCTTCGAAATCAAAACGATGAGAGGAGTTTAGTTCGGTTTGGTAGGCAGAGTAGAGCTGGTTAAGTTCGCGGTTTTTAAGAAGATCGCGTAATCGCTTGGCGGCGTCAGCTTTTTTGAGATGAGCGGCTTCGTTTGACTGAAGGAAAGTTTCTTCGGCGTCTAATAGCTGGGCAAACTCGGTAGGATCAACTCCTTCCCGCTTGAGATCGCTAATAGCACCCAAAACAGCGCGAGCGTAATGGCGAGGGGCACCAATAGGGCGAAGCAAACTAAATTTGGAGTGATCAAGCAAATGATAGATAAGTTTGAGTTTTTCGAGCTCGGACATGGGCTCGGCGGAAGAGTTAAGGGTAAAATAATCGGGATTATCGGCGATAACTTCACTACAAAAACTGTGAAAGGTGTGGATGTGACAATAGTAGGCGGTAATACCAATCATGTCGACAAGCCGAGCTCGAACTGCGCGAGCGCCTGAGTCGGTAAAGGTGAGAGTCAAAAGAGAGTCGGGATTGGTATCGGTTTTTTTTAAGATATTAGCTAAGCGAAGAGCAATCGTTTGGGTCTTCCCGGTACCGGGACCAGCTACCACCATGACGGGACCATCGAGAGTATCAACGGCTTGCCTCTGCTGTGGATTGAGCGCGCGGAGCGCGGAATTATAGGCAGATGGAAGGGAGACTTTTGACATAACGCGTTATTGATCGAGAAGTTGTTTGTTTTTCACACCGGTTAATTTTTTGGTGCTGGTCAGTTTTTGACCCAGAGTGTTAAAGCCTGACTGAACCTCACTATATTTGTTGTAGGCGGATTTGAGATGAGTACCTAAGGTAGAGAGAGATTCGGTGGATTTGTCGTAGTCTTTTTGGATGGCGCGCAAAAGGGTGAAGACTTCTTTGGCTTTGGCTTCGATGCGTTTGCCTTCAAAGGAAAGGAGAATGGTTTGGAGGGCAGCGTACATAGTGTTGGGAGAGACGGGGTAGACACGCGAAGAGCGAGCGAAATCCATTAACTCGTCGTTGACGGCCACTTCGTAGTAGACACTCTCGGAAGGAATATACATTAGAGCAAAATCTAGAGTATCTTCGGAAGGAACAATATACTTTTGGGAAATGGCGGTAACATGGGCGCGAATATCACGAGAAAAAGCTCGGCGGAAGAGTTCGGTTTGTTTAGGATCGGTTTCGCTTACCAAACGCTGAAAGTTTTCCATGGGAAATTTAGAGTCGATGGGGAGTAAACCGCCGTCAGTTTTGATGACCGCATCAACTTTGTCTCCGGATTTAAAACTGTACTGGAGAGTATAACTAGCTTTCGGGAACATTTGACTAATGATGTCCTTGAGAACCATTTCACCAATATTACCCCTGAGTTTGGGAGACCGAAGATACTCTTGGAGATCTTTCATTGAACGGCCGACTTCGGTAAAAGTGCCAGTTTCTTTTTTGAGTTCGGCAATAACTTCGGAAGCGTGGGTTAAGCGATCGTGGATATCGCGCGTGCTATCTAAGAGAGCCGAGTTGACAGTAGTTTTGGTTGAGTCCATGGAGGCGCGCAGAGAGGCAAGCTCTTCTTTGAAAGAACGTAAAAAGAGAATAAATCCCAACATCAGGAGAAGTACGATTAGAAGGATAGCAAATAGCTCAAGACTCATAGGTTGATTGTAACATCGCTGATATACTAATGAATATGCAGACAGTAATGAAGATTTTGGGAATGCTGGTATTGTGGAGTTTGGTTTTCGGAATGATGGTTTTAGTTGATCCAATCTTGGTCCGAGACATCGGGTGGGAACGGTCATATCTACCCATGGTGGGACTATTTGGACTAGCGATTGTTTATACGGTTGGCTGGCTGAGTAAGAGTTTAATTAAAGGATTGATCATTGCGGGCTTGGGAGTAGTGACATGGTATTTGGCAATTAACCAATTATTATATTGGTTTGTGGGAATGGGAATATTGGTTGTGGTATTGGTAGTCTTGACTTTCACTAAGGAAAGCTGATATAGATAAGGCTGTTACCACTTTAGTTGGAGAAAGCGAATGAACAAAAATATTCAAAGCCAAGTCTATAAAATCCTCTATCAAGTTTTGGCAGATGCCAAAACTGAAGTGGATATTGAATTGATTATGAAAGCGCTGATGAGCGAAGCAGAGGTAATGGCAATAGCTAAGAGATTGGCCATTGCGGTATTTTTGGACAAGGGGCAATCGTACGAACATATCCGGGAAACACTCAAAGTTTCTTCGGCGACAATTGCGAACGTGGCGGAAGGGATGAACAAGGGATGTGTGGAGTATCCGATTGTCGAAGGCGTTGGAAAAATTGATGAAATAGGTCTGGTATACTAGTGTCATGGCTAAAAACTATTACATTACAACTACGGCTCCTTACGTAAATGCTGCTCCTCACGTGGGATTTGCCGCGGAAATTATCCGGGCGGACGTTCTGGCAAGACATCACCGACTCACGGGAGAAGAAGTTTTTTTTAACACGGGAACAGATGAACATGGCAAAAAAATTTACGAGAAAGCTCGGGAGGAAAATAAAAATCCTCAAGAATACGTGGATGAATATGCGGCTAAATTTGATAAGTTAAAAGATTTCCTTAATCTTTCTTACAACAGCTTTTGGAGAACCACTAATCCAGCCCATATCCAGGCAGCTCAGGAAATGTGGAGGCGTGTTGACAAAGCAGGCTACATAAAAAAGGGAATATATAAAGCGAAGTATTGTGTCGGGTGTGAATTGGAAAAGCAGGATTCGGAGTTAGTCGGGGGAAAATGCCCATTACATCCAAAGAAGGAAATTGAATTACTTGAAGAAGAAAATTACTTTTTCCTGTTTTCGAAGTTAGCAAAGAAACTAAGTGATTTGTATAGGAAGTATCCAGATTTCGTCGTGCCCAAGTATAGGCAAAAAGAAATCGAAAAATTTGTAAGCACGGGTTTAGCGGATTTTTCGATTTCAAGATTGGCGGAGAAGATGCCATGGGGAATCCCCGTCCCCGATGATTCACAGCAAGTAATGTATGTATGGTTTGATGCTTTGACTTATTATATTTCAGCACTTGGTTGGTCAAAAGATCAGACTAAATTTGAAGAATTTTGGGGAACGATAGATGCCCCTAAGGCCATTCAGCTGGCGGGAAAAGATAATTTGCGTCAACAAACTGCGATGTGGCAAGCAATGCTATTGGCAGCTGGGCTACCTACGAGCAGACAGATTTTTGTGGGGGGGTTTATCACGAGTGGGGGGCAAAAGATGAGCAAGAGTTTGGGGAACGTAATTAATCCACTAACGTATGCAGAAAAGTACGGGGCAGATGCTCTTAGATATTACTTATTGGCAAAAATTAGCCCTTTTGATGATAGTGATATGACGAAAGAGAAGTTTGAACAAGTTTATCAGGCAGATCTAGCGAATGGATTGGGGAATTTGGTGGCAAGGGTAGCAGCGATGGCAGATGTAGCAGATGTTAGATTCCAGATGATAGATATTAGTATGAGCGAAGAAGTTGCGCGGGCGCTAGAACAATACAAGTTTGATGAGGCGATGGGGATTATTTGGAATCAAATCAAGAAAGCTGATACCCTAATTTCCGAAAGACGTGTGTGGGAACTAAAAGGAGAAGAGAAAAAGAAGATACTCACTGAACTGGTTTTGACAATCAGGCAGATTGGAGTTGATTTACAACCCTTCCTGCCGGAAGCAGCAGAAAAAATTCTAGATCAATTTGGAAAAGAAAGAATTGAAAAAATGACCCCCCTGTTCCCAAGGTTAATGAGCAATGAATTATAAAAACAGAAAGATTGAAGCAACAGAACTGAAGGGTGAGCAGATTAGAGAAGGAAAGTTTTTCGGGTGTAGATTTGCGGGAAC
>Ga0075786_121_pt1 | contig 6849 bp, 6 predicted proteins | sample RifGroC1_FD_67882 | JGI IMG/M metagenome (GOLD analysis project Ga0075786, IMG submission 67882) | Microgenomates bacterium GW2011_GWC1_46_16 | reverse complement strand
TTACCGACATTGCATTTTCACCGGGCTATTGGCTGAGACAGTCCCCCAGTCGTTGCGCTATTCATGCGCGTGGGAACTTACCCCACAAGGTATTTCGCTTAGATATGTTAATCCGCCTTAGGCGGACGGCACTCTTTGTGCCCTGCATGTCGCCATGCAGCTCGGACTATATCTTCTTCTCTCTTATTTTGACGCAAGAGATGAAGTCTGACATATAGTCTCTGAGGATTTTAAGACTTGTTTATACTTTCTTCTATTCATTGTTTGAAGCAAAGATCGTACTTTTTCTAATCCTTTTTCAGATTTATGTTTTCCGCAAATCATCATTTTAATAATTTTTCGGAATACTTGAAAATCTTTTTGCTTATAAGTTTTCAATCTATTTCTTTCAAAAAAGGGAATAATAATTTCGTTAAGATCGTGGATCGGTCTGACACAATATTTCAACATTTGTTCATGATGGTTATCTCGTCGAGTATTAAGATTTATGTGGCCGCATTTGAAAAATCTTTCAATTTTTCTTAATGCGTCACGACTTTTCTCGCCTTGACTCACCACAAATTCTGGAAATACTTGCCAGCCATAGTTGTTGCGAATGATGCTTACGGTAAAACATCCTTCGCCATCAACAAAACCACTGATCCAACCTTCAAGTCTTAATCTTTCCTGCTGATTGTCTGCAATAGAAGCTTTATCACTCATGGTAATATCATACCATAAGTAGCTCTATATTCTTAAGGATTTTATCCACAGATTTTCCAGCAAATAGTCAGATTTTATAAAAGCAGCATTACCTACTTTTAGACAGTTATAGTTACTGCCGTCGTTCACTGGCGCTTCGGGCGTCCGCACGCAGCGCGTAAGTCAAAAAGTTTATAAAGTTTGTAAAGTTATAAAGTTTTTTTTACTTTATGAACTTGATGAACTTTTAACTTTATGAACTACGCGCCACGCACGTTCACCGTTAACGTTCCAGCACCGGACAAGCGTCACCCCGTATACAGCGCCTTTCGGCTTAGCACGGAGTTGTGTTTTTGATAAACAGTCGCCAGGGGTTCTTTAGCTGCGTCCCTCACCAGTTTTGGCATCAAGCAAACTATTATTTATTCGCTTGAATAATTCTATTTTTGCATTTCCATGATTTTTTAATCTTTTCTCTCGAATTACGGCATCTAATTTTGTTCTATATGCTTCAGCATAAGTCAAAATCCATTCTCCCATTTTTCTAGTAGTAAATTTTTTACCACCACAATTATGGGTTTCAAGTTTTTTCTTTAAATTGGAAGTTAAACCAATATAAACTTCCATAGTCTGATTATTTTGAATTATATAGATAGTTCACATGAAAATTATATAACATGCCAAAACTGGTGAGGGAAGGCCTTATTCCGAAGTTACGGCCGCTTTTTTGCCGAGTTCCTTAGCCAATAATCACCCGTTCGCCTTGGTCTTCTCGACCTGCCTACCTGTGTCGGTTTGCGGTACGTGTTCAGTCCTCCTTCCGCCTTTCGGCGGACTTAGAAGTTTTTCTTGGAAGCGCGCTCAAGTAAATTTCATCTTGCGATGATTTTCACAATACTTGAATTTGCCTTGCGGCCGAGCGTGGATTTTCCTGCGCTCAATTCTTATATTGCAAATGTTGAATCCAATAACACACTTACTCTACTGCGCTCCGTCACTCCTTCGAAAAGGACTGAAGGGCCGGAATATTAACCGGCCATCCATTACGATCGCCCCGCCTTAGCGGGACTTACGCTTAGGTACGCCTAACCCTCCGTTGATTGACATTGCGGAGGAAACCTCAGGCTTTCGGCGGTCCGGGCTTTCACCGGACTTGCGGTTACTCATCCCAACATTCTCCCTTCTCAACGCTCCACCCATCTTCACAGAAAGGCTTCACTGCGTTGAAAATGCTCCCCTACCGCGCGCACAGCGCGCAAGTTACAAGTTTATAAAGTTTTTAAAGTTATAAAGTTTTTTACTTTACGAACTTGACGAACTTTTAACTTTCAACTTGTGCGCTGTGCGCACCCACGCTTTCGGTAGTAAACTTAGCCCCGTTAAATTTTCGGCGCACTTTGCCTTATTGCCTTGCGGCAACATCGAGTAGTGAGCTGTTACGCACTCTTTAAAGGATGGCTGCTTCTAAGCCAACCTCCTACCTGTCTAAGACAAAATACTTCCTTTTCACTTAGTTTACATTTTGGGACCTTAAGCGGTGATCTGGGCTCTTTCCCTCGCGTACACGAAGCTTTGCCCTCGCGTACTCACTGCCGTATATTCCACAGAGGTATTCGGAGTTTGTTTGGTAAACCTACCCATAAGGGCACGGCGAACCATTCAGTGCTCTACCCCCTCTATTACTATACGACGCTGCCCCCAAAGGCATTTCGGGGAGAACCAGCTATTACCAAGCTCGATAAGCTTTTCACTTCCAACCACACCTCATCCGATGATATTGCGCTATCAACCAGTTCGGGCCTCCACTCTTCTTTCGAAGAGCTTCACCCTGGGCATGGTTAGCTCGCCTGGCTTCGGGTCTTATCAAAACTGCATATCCAACTCAAATTTTTAGAAATTAACGATTATTTGACAAAATACAAGCTAAATGCTAATATCTTATTAGGAGATTAGCATGAAAAATAGAAATTTGTTCTTTGGTATTTCTTTGTTGATTTTAGGTCTCTTGCCCATTTCTAATTGTTCTTATTTCCATGTATTGTCGCAACTTATAGTTGGAATCGGCGCGGGAGTATATCTTGAAAGATTTTTCCGGTCCCAATAACAAGCTGTGTCAATCATAACAGCAACCTTGATGGTTGCTTTTTCTTTCCAAAAATTTGAGTTGGAATTCGCGCTTTTAACACTTGGTTTCCCTATCCATTCGTTCCAAAGGAACTTATAGTTAGCAGTTTAAATAAACTCGTTGGGTCATTCTTCAATAGGCACACGGTCACACGCTCCGCGCGCAAGTCATAAGTTTATAAAGTTTGTAAAGTTATAAAGTTTTGAATTTACTTTATGAACTTTAAGAACTTTCAACTTTATGAACTGCGTGCGAAGCACGCTCCCGCTCTTTGTAGGCATACGGTTTCAGTTACTATTTCACTCCCCTCACCGGGGTGCTTTTCACCTTTCCCTCACGGTACTTGTTCACTATCGATCACTAAGAGTATTTAGCCTTATCCAGTAGTATGGACAAATTCACCCAAGACATTCTTATCTCGGGCTACTCAGGTAACAATACGAAAGTCCGATTGTTTTCGCTTACAGGACTATCACCTTCTTTGGTCGGCCGTTCCAGGGCCGTTCTGCTAACACTCGGATTTGTAACTTTCTATTTCAAATCATATAACACGCGACACGCAACATATTATTGTTACATGTTTCATGTTACATGATTTAAAAAATGTACTGTCCCTATAACCCCCGTCATTAATTATTGCTAACCAACAACAGGTTTAGGCTGTTCCCTTTTCGCTCGCCGCTACTAAGGGGATCTATTCTATTTCTTTTCCTCCGGTTACTGAGATGTTTCACTTCACCGGGTACGCATCTCGCTTGCGCGAGATAACACAGGTTTACTGTGCTGGGTTTCCCCATTCGGAAATCTCCGGATCAAAGCCCGCTAGACGGCTCCCCGAAGCTTAAGGCAGTCACGCCACCTCCTTCATCGCCTCTTAGTGTCAAGGCATCCTCCGTACGCCCTTATTGTTTACCCGCCAAAATTTTTCCAAATCTCGGCAGGTTCAATGAGTAATTATTTTGATTATTTTGTTGATTTATTAATGCTTTATTACCCGTTCTGATCCTGACTTGTTCAGGATCTAAAAACATATTCAATTGTCAGGGTTCTTTCCATTTGCAACCAGTAATTGTTCCCCCCTCCCCATTGCATATCTTTTAGAGGCCCAATTATTGATCGCAAAAATTGATTTTTATCATCCACGGGCAATAAAAACACCGCTGAAAGCGGCTTTTGAAATTAACACAAAAATGCCAGTTAGTTTCAGCCGCTTGTTATTACAAATTGTAGTGAATTAATCATATGTTGTTGTATAGAGATTGTATCAAAACATCCGTGAACATGTCAAATGACCTGTTCACGGATGGTGGATATCTTTTACTATTTCTATCTTTTAAACCAAAACGCTTTCCAGCAGATACTTAATTTTCAACCTGTAAAAATAACCTCCTGCGGTAAATCCGGCCACAATTAGCGGCAGATATAAGCCCCAAAACGAAGCGCCGGTTTTGATATCAAGAGCGCCGGCAACAACGCCTATAACTATGGCAACATCCGAAGACCTAACCGTAGAAACATTATCCGCGCCGGCAAAAACATAATTAAACAAAGTGCCTGAAGCTCCCGAATTTACAGTCGCATAAAGTTTTACAATCGCTTCCTGATAGGGGCTTACAGAGCCTATATTGATTCCGGAATCGGTTATTCCGTTTTGAATTAAAATGCTGTTCAAGCTGGTAGTGCCGCTGATGTAAGACAGACCGGAAGGAAGCGGGTCGCGCACAAATACATTATTAAGAGTAATGGACGAAGAATTTCTGACACGCAAAATAAATTCAATCGTATCGCCCCTTGCCGCGCTGACGCTTGTTTTCTCCTGCATATCTCCCTTGGAAACATTTCTTTCAAATTTTTGGATTGTTATGTTTCCGCTAACTGCCGCTTGATTCCTGTTTACAAAAACCAAGGCATTATCGCTCACCGTGGAGGCATTATCGGCGCTTGCATTAGCGGTATTGGTGATAGTCGTGCTTCCATAACTGAAAAATGTTTCGCTTTCAACTTGCGCCCTGAATCTTACCAGCACAGAAGAACCGGCGCTTCGGCCGCCAATGTACAATCCGCCTGCCGTTATTCCGTCAGAAGTATAATTGCCGTCAATGGTGGTACTGCCGGAAATATATCTTAAACCGTTGGGAAGATAATCGTATGCTCTGATATTGTTTAAATAATAATTATAGGCATAAATGCGAATGGAAAATTCCACCGTTTCACCGAATTGAGCATAAACAGAATTAGACTCGCCGCCGCCGGACGATACATTTCTGACATCTTTAGAAATACTTAAATAAGCATACGGCGTAGGCGTAGGAGTATATGTCGGTGTTGGGGTTGGTGTTGTGGTTGGGGTCAGGGTTGGTGTGGAAGTCGGAGTAGGAGTGGGTGTTACCGTAGGCGTAGGCGTAGGAGTCGGAGTAAACGAAGGAGTTGGTGTTGGAGTTGGTGTCGGTGTCGGCGTTGGGGTAGGGGTAGGAGTAGGAGTGGGGTCATCAAAAATCCGATAAACTCTTACTTTATAAATCTCTATGCTTTGAGAATCCCTGCTTTGCGGTTCAAAATAAATCGCTCCGCCGGCATATTTTACCGGAGTACCGGCGATATTGGTATAGGTTTTTATGTCTTTTTGAATTTGCTCGCAGTTGTCTCTGTCTTTTCTCCTGCCGCCGCTTCCGTTCAAATCGGAAATATTCCTGAAATCCACGCTTGTTCTCACGGTCATGGTTTCATTGGTTTGAGGTCCGGTTCCGTCATAAAAACCATAGTGCGCCACAATATCTATCAAATAATTTCCCTCCGGTAAACGCAAAACGGATTCGGGAATATAAAATTTCCGATTTCCCTGCCCGTAAACGATAGCCAATTTTTTTCCGCATTTGATATCGGTGTTTCCGACAAAAGAACCGGCGCCAATCCAGCCCGTATCAACGCTTGAAGCATTAGCGGTAAAAATAAAATTAAAACTGCCTAAAATGCTTAGAAATATGCTCCCAATTAAAATTGTCGCGTATAATTTTTGCATGTTTTTATATTTTAACATACTATTTTTTAATTGTCAATTTAATTATTTTGGAGCGACGCGGCAATCATTATTCTTTCTTTATCGGAACCTACCGGCCAACAACTGCCCAAAATAAGATCGCCCCCGATGTTTGAACTTATAAGATCTTTGGCTGTACCGATTTTCTTGTTTATCACGGAAAAAACAAGCCGTCTGCCCTTGTAATTAACGAAAATTGAATCGCCTATCTCAAGTTTGTTCAGTTTAGAAAATACGGAAGAATATTTCCTCCACGGAAAATTGGAAGAAGAATGACCGATGATAACGGCGCTTCCCTCTCCCGGCAAAGCGGATTCCGGATACAAAACCACCCCTCTTTTTAAATCATTCAAAATAATATTCGCATCCGTTGACGCGCTTCTTATAATAGGCGCGGTAATATTTATTTTGGGAATGGAAATATTATCCGATGATTCAACGGCGGCATTGCCGAAATTGTTGTCGGCATAATAGTTGTTGTTGTTTTGTGAATAAGCGCCGGCATTATTCTCTGCATTTTCCCCTCCCCTTGCGGCATATCCGTAGATTGCGCGAAGTTCAGCGGTTAATCTTTCATTTTCCGCTATTTCCTTTTTTCCATTATTGAAAATATTAAAATTGAAACTGTTAAAAATTTCTCCTCTGTTCATAAACGAAAACACAGCCAAAAATATAGCCACAAACAAAATAACCGCCACTTTTATATCTTTAACCGAGGCCAAATTAAATCTGTTTGCCGTGAGTCTATGGAATCGGCGAGTTTCAATAACAAGCCGATTCGGCAAGCTCACGGCAAGTTGGTTGCGATCCTCTGTTTTTATAAAATTAAAGTTAATAAGAAAGATGAGATTAAATTTGAAGGATGTAAGATAACTAGAATTCCTGTTCCCGGACATACTAATGATTCTGTTGCTTTTTGTGTTGATAAGTTTTTATTTGTTGGAGATTTAATATTTGCTGGTTCTTTGGGAAGCGGAAGTTTTTCTTATAAAAAATTACTTGAAAG
>Ga0075786_122_pt1 | contig 7342 bp, 10 predicted proteins | sample RifGroC1_FD_67882 | JGI IMG/M metagenome (GOLD analysis project Ga0075786, IMG submission 67882) | Microgenomates bacterium GW2011_GWC1_46_16 | reverse complement strand
GATCGTCAACTTTTTTGTTCGTCTTGGCAAACAATTTGTCGCCGTCAAGTAAGCTTTCACTAATCTTAGTAACCCAAGTGTAATTTGTTGTATTATGGAGCTATGATCCTGCCCGACGATCAACTCAAGGAAATTCTTGTCAAAAGTGGAACTTTTACCCCCGAAATTTTAAACGAAGCCCAACACTCAATTGAAGGAACTCATTCTTCTCTCGCTTCCTATTTTCTTGACAAACATCTCTTGACTGACGAACAATTAGGATTGATTATTGCCAAAGCCATCAAAATTCCTTTTGTTGTTCTGTCTAAACTGACTATTCCTCCAGAGATTTTTTCCATCGTTCCTCCTCGCCTCATGCGCAAAAATAAGGTGGTAGCTTATGCCAAAGACGGCCAAACCTTACGAGTGGCCATGGCCGATCCCCGCGCAAAAAATATTATTACCTCAAGAACGAAATTTCTCTCTCCACCCGTACGACTAGTGATAGTCTCCCGATCGCCAAAATTATCGATACTCTCATTAACACGGCTTACGAAGACCGCGCCTCCGACATCCATATTGAACCTCTAGAATCAGAAAGCTTAGTCCGCTTCCGGATTGATGGAGTTCTTCAGGACGTTCTTTTGATGCCCAAGCACATTCATGATCGGATTATCACTCGCATCAAAGTTCTCTCTAATCTGCGTACCGACGAACACATGAGTGCTCAAGATGGAAAAATGCGGATCGCGATTCCCGAAGAACAGCTCGATATCCGTGTCTCAATTCTTCCTGTTACCGGGGGAGAAAAAGCTGTTTTGCGCCTGCTATCCTCAAAATCACGTGAATATTCTCTTGCATCACTTGGTATGGCTCCCGAAGATTTAGTCAAACTCGAACGTGCCTACGCACAAACTTATGGCATGATTCTCTCAACCGGTCCAACTGGTAGCGGCAAAACTACCTCTATTTACGCTATTCTCAAAGTCTTAAATACTCGCGAGAAAAATATTACCACTATCGAGGATCCGCTTGTCCTTTCAACTCTCCATACCAACGATGCCGCTACCGCTATCCCTCGCTTATCCGATATGGGTGTTGAGCCATTTTTAGTGGCTTCTACCGTGAGGGTGATCGTTGCTCAGCGTTTATTGCGGAAAATCTGTGAAAGTTGTAAAACTCCGCTCGAATTTACCTATGAAGACCTTCTTAAACATTTCTCCGCCGAGGTTATCCAAAAATTCTTTCCTTCTGGGAAGAAAATTATTACCTATCACGGAGCTGGTTGTAAGCTTTGTCACAGTACTGGTTACAAGGGTAGGTTAGGAGTTTTTGAAGTTCTCGAAGTTAGTCAAGAAATCCGTAAATTAATCGCCGCAAAATCTGATGCTGAGATTATCAATCAAAAAGCGATTAGCGAAGGGATGCGCAGCATGCTCGAAGACGCTCTGATCAAAGTCCAAAAAGGGCAGACCACCATTGAAGAAGTTATCCGTGTTACCAAAGCCGAATCCTTATGATCGATAAATCCAAACAATTTGCCCGTGTCAGCCTCAAGGGTACCGAGAAACTGGAATTAATTGGTAGTTTTGCCACCATGATTAGTTCCGGTGTTTCTATTTTAGAAATGGTTAAATCCCTTGCCGAAGATACCAAGGGAGGACAGCGCATTATTCTTGATGAAATGCGCGAGGATCTTACTCAAGGAAAACACATCTATGTTACCTTCGGCAAATTTCCCCGCGTCTTCGACAGAGTCAGTATCAACGTTATTCGTGCTTCAGAAGCAGCGGGTACCCTAGACTTGGCTTTACGTGATCTTCGTTCAACTCTCCAAAAAGATATGGAATTTTCCGACAAAATCCGTTCCGCTCTCATGTATCCAGCTTTTATTATCGTTGTCTTTATTGGAATTTTAGGGATGATCCTAACTTTTGTCATCCCCAAAATTAGTACTGTCTTTACTCAGCTCAATGTTCCCTTACCTCTTCCTACTCGAATCATGATTTTCCTTTCCGACGTAATTGTCAAACACACACTCTGGTTTGGCTTGGGTCTTGTTGGTGTTTCGGCACTATTGTATTATCTTTTTTCTTACAAACGTAAACAAGTTCTCGAAGTTTTATATCGCTTACCCATGATTTCGACCCTGGTCATGCAAATCGACGTCACCAATTTTGCTCGCAACCTTTCAGTTCTTCTAACCTCTGGTCTACCAATCACTCAGGCCCTAGAACTAGTTTCCGAAGTAGTCGTTCGTCAACGCATGACCTCACTCCTTCTCAACACCAAAAGTATGGTTCTCGCCGGGCGCTCGCTCTCCGAAGGATTTAGGTCCGATAAAGGAGCTCTTCCGAGCATTGTGATTAAGCTGGTCGAAGCTGGTGAAAAAACTGGGACCCTTGATCACTCACTCCAAGAAATTTCCGAGTACTTTGATTATAAAGTGACCTATACGCTTAAGGCCTTAACTGCTCTTCTGGAACCTGTTATGCTTGTCTTGGTGGCCGTAGTTGTTGGTGGGATGATGCTTGCCATCATCGCGCCGGTATATGGTCTCATTAGCCAAATTGGCGGGAACTAACAATGCGCCGTGGTTTTACCCTGATCGAACTAATCGTTTCTATCGGAATTTTACTGATTCTCATTACCTTAACTTCAATCAATTATTTTTCTGTTTATCCCCGCGCAAATTTAGCCGCCGCCGAAGATGTTCTTATCGCCGACCTCAAAACAGTTCAATCTAATGCCATGTTTGGGGGTGGCGATGCCATCTGGGATACTTTTATCTCTAATCTTCCGCATGATATAACCCTAACAACTACCCTTGTAAATAATCAGCTCACTTTTTTGCATGGCTCGGGAGAAATCGCCAACTATACTCCAGGTCAAGATACCATTACTTTAACCAATGGGATGAGTAGCCGTACTCTTCGTTTCAATCAATTCGGCGCGATTATCGGAGATTAAATGAAAAAAGGTCAAGCGCTTGTAGAAATGGTTCTTGGATTAGGCCTCGCCGCCGCTATCCTCCCGGCCCTCACTACCTCATTCTTTGCCGCTAGGGGGGGTGGGGTTCAAGAGCAAATTCGCATGCAAGCAAACGGTCGTTTACGCGAGGCAAGAGAAATCCTCCGCCTCCTCAAAGAAGATAACTGGGCCAATATCGAAACCGATGGAACCTATCACCTTACTCTCAATAATGGTATTTGGAATATTGAACCCAACCCCGAATATAATCTCGATAACCTTTTTACTCGTCAAATTATCCTTGCTCCTGCTTATCGAACCCCAACCAACCAACTTTCTTCTTCTAGTTCAGGAAATACCCTCGACCCCTCAGTTAGACATGTCACTATTACCGTTAGCTGGACTAATCCCATTGCCTCCTCCGTTATTGCTGATTATTATCTCATGCGTCTAGAAAATTTAACCTGGATCCAAACCACTCTCGCCGATTTTACCCTTGGTACCCAACTTGGTACTGCCACTACCAATACGAACGGTGGAGAAGTCATTTTGGGTAGTGGCGGAGCCAGCCACGCAGACTGGTGTGCTCCCTCTCTTTCGGCGATCAACTACGATATCAATGGAAGTGCCAATCCCAACGCTATCTCCTCCGCCGTCGGCGAAAACGGGGGACCCAATCAAGTCATCGCCGGGACCGGTGATAGTGCCAATGGGGTTGCCTTAGATCACTTGGCAGTTACCAACACCAATCCTCCCACGGTCAGCGAGGAGGGAACTTTGCCTGATAGTTCTCCCCGCATCAAAACCAACTCGGTTTTTGTTTCGGGTTCATTCGCCTATATCGCTACTGATGATAATCACAAGGAAGTAATTATCGTTGATCTAAATACTTATACCGAATCAGGCTACTTCAATGCTCCGGTCAATGGTAATGGTGCTGGACTTTTTGTCGTTGGTTCCCTGGGGTTTGCCACTGTTGATAACCTACTTTATACCTTTGACCTCACCGGTAAATCCGGAGATCGTGGCGCTCCTCTTGCCACGCTTACTCTCAACGGTACTGGGGCTAGATTAGTCGTTAATGGTAGTTATGTCTACGTTGCCGAATCAAGTGGCAATAGAGCGATGGAGATTATTGAGTTTAGTACTGATGGCAAAACCTTAAATCTTCGTGGCTGGGCTAGTCTTAGCGGTCAAAATGGTGTGGATATTGTCGTTAACTCCACCGCCTCCCGCGGTTATCTCGCTACCTCACAAGGTAATGTCTATATTCTCGATACTACTTCTCCCTATTCCGGTGCACTTCCCGCTCCTCTCGGCATATTCAATACGAATGGAATGACCCCAAAGGGAATTGCTGTTGTTACCAATAATCGAGCTATTGTGGTTGGAACCGGCGGAGTTCAGCAATATCAAGTAATCGATATTACCAGCGAAAATACCCCAATTCTCTGTACCAACGGAGGTACTACTAGCGGTGGTCTCTCTATCCCCTCTGGCGTCAACGGGATCTCCGCCGTACAAGAAGAAGATGGTGATACCTATTCCTACATTATCACCGGTGATTCTGCTGCCGAATTCAAGATTATTCAGGGTGGGGGAGGGGGGGGCGGTGGAACCTACGCCAATGAGGGGATTTTTGAATCAAGTATTTTTGATGCGGGTCATTCAGTTATGTTTAACCGTTTTACTGTTACAGCCATAGCTCCGCCTCCCGACACCCAAATTCAATATCAAGTGGCAATCAGCAATCCCATTGGTAATTGTGAAGGAGCTACTTACACTTTTGTTGGGCCAGACAAAACCTCCGGTTCCTATTACGCAGGTTCTGTCTCTCTTCCTCTTGGCACTGGGGCTGGTTTTACCAATCCCGGTCAATGCCTAAAATACCGCGCCTATCTAACTACTACCAACACCAACAGTACCCCCGTTTTATATGACATTACTTTTAACTACTCACCATGAAACATAATCGCGGTTTTACCATGGTCGAATTGCTTATTGTTATCGGAATTATGGGTATATTCATGGTCATTCTATCTCAGGTTTTTGTCTCTATTCTTTCCATGAAATTGCGAAGCGAGGCCACCACCGCCGTTGCTCAAGATAGTCGTTACTTGATTGCCAGATTATCCTATGACATCGCTCGTGCCGATAATGTATCCGTTTCCAACCCTTCGACTCTAATATTAACTATAAATGGAGTCAGTCATACCTACTCTCTCGAAAATAATCAGCTGAGTCTGACAGTTGCCTCGGGAGATCCTCAAGTATTAAACGGCTTAAATACTCAAATATTAACTCTCGTTTTTACCCCCTTTCCCAGTTTAGGTTCTCAACAAAGTGTCCAAATTAATTTAACTATTCGTCCTACCATTATTCAACCAGGAGGTGCAACCGGTGAGCGTCATTTGATAACCACCATTGCTACCAGATGAAAAAACACTCTCTTTTTAAAACAGGCAACGTCTCCGTGATGTTAGTCGTCACAATTATTTTGTTGGTGACGATTACGACTGCCGCTGTTGCCTTGGCCGTTTCAACCACCCGTGATACTACTACCTTCACCCTCGGCGAACGGGCTTTAGCAGTTGCCGAAAGTGGGGCCGAAAACGCCATTCTTCTTCTTCTGCGTAATCCTTCCTACCTCGGTGACTCCAACTTGCCGATTGGCCCAGGAACTGCCACAATCGAAGTAACTGGGACAAATCCGATTATAATTATTAGTACGGGTGTTGTCGGTAATCTTAGCCGACGAATACAAGTTACGGTCACTCAAAGTGATGATCAACTTAGCGTTTCGTCTTGGCAGGAAATATAATTATGTTTAGTCAAAAAAATTGGTTAGTTGTTTTAGTTTCCGCTCAGTCAATCCAACTTGCCGGGTTGGGAAGTGATTCCGTTCAGACAATTCCGTTGCCTCAAACAGTTTCCTTCAATATGGAAATTATCAACAAAGACGGACTGTATACCATAATCACTGACTGGCTCAAACAGCACACCTACACCAATACGGCGATTATATGGCTCTTGGCTCCCGATATTTGTTTTGAATATCTCTTAACCAGTAGTGAACAAGCCAAAATTGATAGTGAGACTCTCCAATTTCTTGATTCTGTTCCCTTCGAAAATATTACCAGTCGTATTTACTCTACTGCCGAGGGCCGAGTTATTACCGCCGTCAACCAAGACTTTATTCAAGCCTTTATCCAGGGTTTTTCCCTGCATGGATACTCCACCAAAGCGGTTATCCCAGCCCGTCTTGTTCAGGTGGATGCCACTCTCACACCCGAAATTAGTAATCAAGTCATCAAGCATGTAGCTGACCTCACTCGCGAGAGCTTGATTGCTGTCTCTCCTCCTCCCGCCTCCCCCGTGCCTCCTCCTGCTCCCCCCAGTTCTTCTCCCGCTTCTCCTCCTCCAGTCACCAAGCCAACTTCAACTCTACCTATCCTCCTCGTGATTTTTGCGGTCCTACTTGCAATTTTGCTGTATGTGATATTATTAAATAGATAATATTATTTAAAGGAGAAATATGAAACTTGCCCAGTCCATCAAGCGAGGTTTTACCCTTATCGAACTTCTGGTTGTCATCGGAATCCTTGCGATTCTTTTGGCCATCACTTTAATCGCCATCAACCCCCAACGGCAATTCCAACAAGCCAACGATACTCAGCGTTCTAGTAATGTCAACGCCATTCTCAATGCCGTTGGTCAGTACGCGGCCGACAACAACGGTGACTTACCAGGCACCATTCCCACCGGCGTTGCCGCTGCAATTGAAGTTGGTAGAGCTGCCGACGGGTCCGGAGCAGACTTATGTAGTGATCTAGTCCCGACCTACATTGCTGCCCTGCCAGTTGATCCGACAGCAACTGATGGAACACCCATCACTACCTGTCCTGCCACAGGCGAATACCTGACCGGCTATACCATCTACCAAGATGCCAATCGTCGGGTCACGGTCCATGCTACCGGACAAATCACCTCCGATATCGATGTTACTCGGTAATATAACTACAAAAATCCCCCCGCCTTTAGGTGGGGGGATTTTTTATTGACTTCAAATTTACTGTGCGTAAACTTTGTACAACACAAATGCAAACATGATCATAGCGAGCGAAAACACAATTAGGAGCATTTGCATCTGCTCACTCATTTTTGTTAGCTGGCTTTTTTTAGTTGCGGGCATCTCAACCTCCTTTTATTAATTAACTCCAATATACAACATATTATAGCCTGTTACCTTACGACCCATTATGTCGTCTTTTCACGCTCCTGTTTCCATGCTAATGTGTAGCTATGGTCAGCCAACACAACAAACTCACTGTTCTCGAGATTGATTTAATCCAACCCAACCCGCTTCAGCCTCGCGGGACGATTCTCCCAGATA
>Ga0075786_133_pt1 | contig 7720 bp, 10 predicted proteins | sample RifGroC1_FD_67882 | JGI IMG/M metagenome (GOLD analysis project Ga0075786, IMG submission 67882) | Microgenomates bacterium GW2011_GWC1_46_16 | reverse complement strand
CTTTAGCCTTCTAGCCTTGGTCCGCATTTCCATCACACTAATCCCCGGCGTATCATCAATATAGAGTGGCGCTTCCGCCAGTACTCCCATTGCTTCCGAGAGCTTACTAAAATCATCTTGGGATAACTTACCCGTTTTTAACCTCCAGGCATCAATGTCAGCCTGGGCTACTAACATCCGGTCCACCAACTCCTCTTTGCTCATCTCCAGGGAAAAATACCCGACCGGTACTTTTGACACCACACTGGCAAATTGGGCAATGTTTAGTGAAAACGCCGTTTTCCCCATCCCCGGCCTCGCCGCCAAAATCAACAAGTTAGAATCCTGCATGCCTGCCAAACAGTTGTCTAGGTCAGTAAATCCACTCGCCACCCCTCGTAGTGAACCTGATTTCTTGGACAGTTCATCCAATCGATCAAATGACTCCGCCAAAATACTCCGAATCGGCAAAAATCCCTGTTTCAAATTAGCCTGGGACAAAGAATAAACCTTTTGTTCTGCCGTATCTAGCAACTCAGTTACCTTGATCCCCTCATCAAATGACTGCTCGATCAAATTTGAGGCATCCGCGATCAGCTTACGCCGAGCATAATAACCCTGGATAATCTCTCCGTAATGCCGCACATTGGCACTACTCGGAACTCCTTCTACCAAACTCGATAAGTATGTTACTCCGCCAATTCTCTCGAGTAATTTCTGGGATTTAAGCTTTTGCGGCAAAGTTACCAAATCAATTGGTTCACGGCTTTCAAACAGTGACAGCATCGCCCCATAAATATCTCCGTGCTTCTCTGCATAAAAATAATCGGGTAACAAAAATTCCGATACTTGTACTATCGCGTCCCTATCCATCAAGATCGATCCCAACACACTCTTCTCCGCGCTATCACTGTGCGGTGGAACTTTGTTCGTTGCCATAGGCTAATTTTACACCACTACCACTTCGGTCGCTTCTTCTGGGATCATCGTCTTAGTCAAACTCAATTTTTCCATTGGTTTACTTCCATGTTCAAAGCTCTTCACAAACTCATCAATCTTGGTTGTTTCTCCATATGGCAAAATATAACCTGGTTCAATCTGTCCCAACAAATCGCCAACCTCCTTCACTCCCAACTGATCAATCTTGACGATCACGGCATCAATTGTATCCAACTCCTCAATTAGTTTTTCCTCTAGTTTAGCTTTCAAATTCCCGAGATATAGTACTCTCAAAGCCTCCGCCTGGATCACAAAAATTGTCTGTTCATTAGCAGCGTAACCAAATACCGAAATTCCCTCGATCTCGTACTCTCCCGGCTCACTGATTGCAAATGATTCCTCTCTCCCACTACTTCCTATTTTTACCTTCCCCTCCCCGTCCACTACCACCAATCCCTTCTTAATTTTTATCTTCCATTCCTCCTTAGCCCGCGTGATATCCATAGCGAACATCTTAACATAGGCTTTACGTCCCAACAACTTTCGGTTAAACTCTGCAGTAGATGAAAGCTCGCAAAGAAACCACTCTCGCAATCATTATAGGTTTGGCCATCGCCTTGCTTGTGACTGGCGGAGTCTTGCGTGCCAGAAAAGCCCTCCAAAAACTCAATCTCTCACTTTCCAGTATCACCAACAAAACCGGATCCACTGCCAACTCTCCCGATTCCTCTACCGATCTCTTTCTCACTCTCGACACGCTCAACCATACGGTGACCGACGAGACCACTATTAACGTCAGTGGCAAAACTTTGCCCAACACCTATATCGCTATCCTAGGCGAAAAGGCCGAGCATTTAATTGTTCCCAACGAACTCGGCGTTTTTACCCAGTCAGTTACGCTCGTCAAAGGAGCCAACACCATTCGCATCACCGTTTATCAGGAAGATGGTCAAAATACTAGCCAAGATCTGACTGTCGTGTACACCACCGCCGATTTGTGATAGAGTGTAGACTTCAACACCCATAAACTATGCAGAAAACATTACTATTAGTCCTTCTCACCGCGCTTCTTTTGTCCTTGGCCCCCCAGAATTCAATTCACGCTGTTTCCCCCTCTCCCTCACCAAGCCCCATCAGTGAAGAGACTATTACCGAAAACCTTAAAAAACGTCTTCAGGATACTCTCACTAGCTCTGGGTCCGCCACCAATCCCACTGCTTTCCGGGGTTTTGTCGGTCAAGTCAAAGACGTGATCAAAGATACCGTCATTATTCAGGATCAAGCTGGCAAAACCAATGTAGTTATCTCCGACGAGACTACTCTTCTTCGCTCTCCTGGCAATAACGCCATCGAACTTGAAGACATCCGTCTCGAAGACTATGTGATTGCCATCGGCACCACGATTGGCAAAGACGAACTGGCGGGAATTCGTTTAATTCTCAGTACCACTCCGCTCACCTCTACTAACAAAACCTCAGGGTTGTCTGTTATCATTAAAGTCAATAAATCCAGTCTCATCTTGGCCAACGGAACTACCCTCGCTTTTAGCGGTAAAACCATCATCAAAACCAACGCTAGCACTTCTTTAGTCGCCGCTGACCTCTTGCCTGGAGACACTATCATTTTTACCGCCACGATCAACGACGATATTACTACCGCAACAGTCATCATGCGCATCAAATCATCCATTCCTCCTTCCCCCTCTCTTTCCCCCTCTCCTTCTCTCAAACCCTCCCCCAAAAACTAAAATTTGACAATTTTCCAATCAGTGTTATATTGCCCCAACTATGATAAAAATAGTGTTTTCTACCAACCTCCATCATTCCCTCCATACATTTGTGGCGGGGGTCCTTTTAGGATAAAAAAGAGATAATTAGTTTCTTCCCATACCCCGCCACCAGGCGGGTTTTTTGTATCTATTAAAGGAAATATATGAAAAATAAAGAAATATTACAAATTAACCAGATTGATCCTGGCAACAGCGGCCAGATCGGCCAACTTGCCGATTTGTACGCCGATGTCTTTGCCGGACCACCTTGGAATGAGGTAACCAAATGTGCCGATACTGGCTCATTTTACGGTTCCGATACCACGGTTGGGTCACCTTGTCCGGATTGTCAGACTCCTCTCCTGGAGGCCTACCCTCGAGAGGAAACCATCCGCTACATCTTGGGTGAACTAGGGAAAAGTAATCCTATTGGACTCTTGGCCTTCGTGAATAACGAACTGGCCGGGTTCTCCTGGGGATATCAAACCGATGTAAACAGTTTGGCCATGTCCAAGTGGAAAACTCCCAAAATGCAAGAGGCCGTCAAAAGTCTACTTGTCGACTACGGAGTTACTGACAAGCTTTTCTACGGCTCTGAAACGGGAGTTGACCCAAAATTTCAGGGAAAGGGTCTCGGGAAAAAATTAGTAACTGCCAGACTTAATAGGATCATTAGTTCGAACGAAAGATACGCTCTAGTTCGTACCAATGTCAATTCACCAATGTACGGCATTATAAATGGTAGCTGGATCAAAGGTGGAATGGATGGATTTACTCAAATCCTAGGTCCTGTAGCCGACACAAAATTCTGGACTGGCGAATGGCAGCAAAAGAATACATATATAAACATGCTTGATAGTGAAAATCCCGAGCGTGTTTTATTTCTTTTTGACAAAAAGAGATATGAAAATATCCAAAAACAGCCAACCCCAGGACAACTCATGTCTGCCGGCTGGTAACAAATATATAGATAGAAAGGAAATATATGAAAGAAATATTAAAACCAAAAATTAAAGAAACGCTTATTAATGCGGGTTTAACTGGAATATTGGCTATTACTGCCGCCGCTGGATATTTATTTGTGAGATCAGATAATTATCTAAGCGAGGCTAAAGCAAGTAATGCTAATCCTCCTTATGGATTGCTACACGCCTGTAACCCAAGAACTTTGTGATGGTCAATATACTCCATTTGACCTCGAAGATGACGTATGTGAAACTCTAACATACTGGAGCTATGTAGCTCCCGTTAGTCGTCCATAAAAAATTATGACCAACACGCTCGATCTTACCAAACAACTCGTCTCTATCCCCTCTTGGGTAGGGGCGGGTTGTGACGAGCGTGCAGTCGGCGAGTTCGTCTACTCCTGGCTTAAAGCCAATACCCGTTTCCGTGTTATCAAACAACCGGTCAAAGACGGCCGGTTCAACGTGATTGCCACCGACGGCTCCCCTACCCGCCTCCTTTTAGCCGGCCACATGGATACAGTCGAACCCAGGGCCGACTGGACTACCGACCCCTTTACTCCAACCATCAAAAACGACCGGCTCTACGGCCTCGGCGCCACCGACATGAAGGGTTCTCTCTCCGCCATGCTAATGGCCGCCAGTCAAGCCAAAAACACCCAAGGCCTGATGATTCTTTGCTACATTGACGAAGAATATGACTTTGCCGGCATGCGCGCCTTCGTCGCCGAATATCAAACCAAAATCCGTCCAGAAGTGGTGGTTTCTTTAGACGGTTACTCCGGAGTCATTGGTACGGGTTGTCGCGGACTGATTGAGGTCAGTTTCCGCCTGCGTGGTAAGTCAGGTCACGCCGGTCGCCCCGAAATGGGGGTCAATGCTATTACCAATGGTATGTCCTGTATCAGTAAACTCAAACGTCAGCTCGCTACCAAATACGCCGATCCCAATCTAGGGATCACCACCCTCAACCTAGCCTACTGCCAAGGTGGACTGGATCTGGGCAATGCCACTTTCGGACGGCAAGGCAACAATATTGCCAATCTTGCCGAGTTTGTGCTGGACATCCGCCCCGCATCTTCCCTCCTTAATGCCGCCAAGTTGCGTAGTTTGCTAGCTCAATATGCCAAAAGTGCCAAACTCTCGCTCGAAAACTGGGCCGTTCGTCATGATCTCGGTTCCTGGTCTACTCCTAGCTCGGCAATCCAGTCAAAAATTAATCTTCCCCTGCCCTTCGAACCCTTTAGTGGCTATGTCGATACTCAAATGATCTGGACAGCTTTTGCCCGGCCCGTTTGTCTCGCGCTCGGGGCCAGCACCCGCGCCGTCGCGCACGCCGCCAACGAGTATGTGGAAATCGCCGATCTTGAGCAATTGGAAACGACTATCACCACATTAATCAGGAGGGTATAATGAAAACTATGCAAAAACAAAGTCTTCAAACTCTCAAGGGTTTCCGGGATATTCTCCCGACCGATGCCCGCAAACGTACCTGGGTCAAAGATCAAATGATTCGGGTAGCTGAACGTTGGGGCTACCTCCCGATCGAAACTCCGACTTTAGAGCCGGCCTCCCTCTTTGCCGGGGAAATTGGCGAAGACGAAAAGCTCTTCTACCGCTTTACTGACAATGGCGGCCGTGACGTCATGCTTCGCTATGATCAGACCGTGCCTACCTGCCGCTACGTCGCCAACAACTACAACTCGCTGGTCTTCCCCTTCCGTCGCTACCAAATCCAATCTGTCTTCCGCGCCGAAAATACCCAAAAAGGCCGCTACCGTGAATTTACCCAATTTGATCTGGATATTTTTGGAGTCAAAGACCCCTCAGCCGACGCCGAGGTCATCGCCGAAAATCTCGATACCTATCTGACAATCGGCTTCAAACAACCCGTCATTATCTTTAATAACCGCGATCTAATGAAGGACATTCCCTACGAAGCCATTGTCGCCACCGACAAACTAAAGAAAATTGGTGAAGACGGCGTGATCGCCGAAATGGTCAAAAAAGGTATTTCTGAGTCCCAAGCCAAACAATATCTGAGTTCGATTCGCTCAATCAAGCCAGACACTACTATCCAGACAATTATTGAGTACCTCCAAAAATCCGGCTTTGGTCCCGAGTACTACCGCTTCGAACCCACCCTGGCCCGCAGCTTCTCCTATTCCCAAGGACCCATCTGGGAAATTGTCATCGAAGATTACAAAGTCGGCAGTGTTGGTGGCGGTGAACGCTACGACGGGATGATGGAACGGTTAACCGGCTTGGCTATCCCCGCCACCGGCGTCGGTTTTGGTTTTGACCGTACGGTCGAAGCTGCCGATCAGCTGGGGCTCATCCCGCTCGTTCAAACTACTCAGGCGCTCGTCACTATTTTTTCTCCCGCCCTCCAAGCCAACTCGCTCGAACTTGCCGCTCAACTTAGGTCAGCTGGGATCAATACCGAGCTTTACCCGGACCCTACAGCCAAACTCGAGAAACAGCTCAAATACGCCGACAAAAAAGCTCTGCCCTTTGTCCTGGTGCTTGGTCAAGATGAACTCGACAAAAAGATGGTTACGGTCAAAAATCTCGCCGAACGAACCCAAACCACTCTCCCTCTTGACGAAGTGATTGCTAAACTGCGATAGTTATCTCTGTGACTACTGCCCGCAAACTTGCCTATATTGCCCTTCTGATTAACACTCTCCTTTGGGGATTGGCTCTTCCGATCGTCAAGCCCGCGCTCTCCTTTGTCACTCCCACTCAATTTCTCTACTTTCGTTACCTGATCGCCGCTCCCCTTACTCTCCTATTCCTACCCTTCCTCAAATTTCCCCGTCTCTCTTTAAACAAATTCGGCAAAATTCTTTTGCTCGAGTTCATCGGCACCCCTATCCTTCTGGCTATTCTCTATACTGGCCTCGAAAAAACTAGCGGTCTCGAAGCCTCCCTGTTGGGAGCCACCTCTCCCCTCTTTACCATCCTTGGCGGTATCTGGTTCCTCCACGAACGCCAGACTGGCAGAGAGTGGCAGGGTTTTGCCCTGGCTATGTTCGGGACAGCCATTCTGGCTCTCGAACCGCTTTTTCTGGGTAATCACACCCTCAATTTCTCCGGTTTAACTGGCAATTTTCTCATCATTCTCCAAAACCTAATCTGGGCAGGTTACTTGCTCTATGCCAAAAAACTTTACCGCGGTCTCTCCAAACTTTTTGTGACTGCCTTTTCCTACTGGATTGGTTTGGTTAGCTTTGCCGGATATCTCATCTTTTCTCATGCTCTCCCTCCCATCTCACTCCTAACTTCCAATCTCTCTCTGCTCATTCCCGTTCTTTACATGGCCATTTTTGGCTCCATAATCGCCCTCGCCCTTTACCTTTATGGACAAGACAAAATTGAGGCTTCCGAAGCCAGTGTCTTTACCTACCTCCAAGGAGTGGTCGCCATTCCCGCTAGTTTCTTACTCTTAGGCGAAAAGCCTTCTTGGCTTGTGGCTCTCGCCATTCTCGTGATCAGCTATGGGGTACTCCGCGCCGAACAAAAAACTCACCAAAAATAATTATCCTCACCGCTAACCGCCAACTTTACCCCGCTAACTTCAATTAGATACCCCCTATCTGTCAAACCTACTATTTTCGCCAGCGCTCCCAATTTAATGCTTGGATACTTCCCTTCTAGAAACAAATTTATGAATAAATTTACCCATTCCATTCCCTCTTTATTCAATCGCAACTCCAGTCCCGAAGGTGCTTCCACCTGTGGCTCTCCATTTGAATCAACTCCGCTAACTACCCCAAACTCATTTAATGATGGTGTCATATACCTTCCCCTTTACCAATATTTTACCAGCTGGTACAATACACCCCATGAAAGCTAACCTGCATCCCGTATACCACCAGATCACGGTCACTTGTAGTTGTGGTGCCAGTTTTACAACCGGCAGTACCAAAGACAGTATTACGACTGATATCTGCAGCAAATGCCACCCCTTCTTCACTGGTGAGCAGAGATTTGTCGACAAAGTCGGCCGCGTCCAACGATACCAGGCTAAATTAGCCAGTGCCACCGGCAAAAAGAAAAAGAAAGA
>Ga0075786_116_pt2 | contig 7915 bp, 7 predicted proteins | sample RifGroC1_FD_67882 | JGI IMG/M metagenome (GOLD analysis project Ga0075786, IMG submission 67882) | Microgenomates bacterium GW2011_GWC1_46_16 | reverse complement strand
CACTTACCAACTCCCGCATTTAACCTCTTTTTTACCCCTTTTCTTTCCTTCCAGCTTAAATAAAGAAATAATAATATAGGACCCCTCCCCTCCCCCCGGGAAAGTTACGGTTTTTTATTTACTTTTAGATTACGACTTGACAATCCCCTACCTCTTGTGCTATCTATTTAACTATGACTACTGTTACCGATGCCTATTCGGTCAAGATAGCGAAGGATGGACGCAGAATGAATCTAAACTCTCTGAAAAACCTTAAAGCGCCCTGGCAAAAAGGCACTTGTGGCAATCCTGACCCTAGCCGAAATGGCTATTCTGTTACCTCTCGTGTCAAAGACCTTCTCGCTGAAGTTTCCGATTTTATCCCTCCGGACGCTAATCCTAATGATAAAAAATACCGAGACCAGATAGCCCGGCAAATGATAATCGAAAGTTGTCGTGGCAATGTCCCGATGATTAGAGAGCTACTAGACCGTACCGAGGGGAAAGTGCCTGACAAGACGGCTATTATTGGTGATATTTTGATTGAGGTAGTGTTTAGTGACAACCGCAACAAAGCCGCAGACCAAAATCCAAATAGCCTTACCGCTCCCTCACTCCCGCCAGGCTGAGTTTATTAACTCTACTGCCAAGCGGAAGGTAGTGCGTGCTGGTCGACGGGGTGGAAAGACGGTTGGTATTGCCATCTTAGCGTGCATGAGGTTCGCTCAGGGACGCCGAGAACTTTATACTGCCCCGACCAGTGAGCAGACTGATGCCTTTTGGTTTGAGGTCAAGCGTGCCTTAATGCCTTTAGTGGATACAGGCGTCTATAAAGTGAATGAAGCGGAGAGGTATATCGAGAGAATAGGGACTAAAAACCGCATTAAGGCTAAAACCGCTTGGAACAGCGACACTCTAAGGGGTGATTACGGCGATGACCTTTATTTTGATGAATACCAGCTTACCAGCGAGGATGCATGGGAAGTAGTTGGAGCTCCCATGCTTCTTGATACCGATGGGAACGCTTGTTTTATCTACACTCCGCCTTCTCTTCGGTCTGCCGGCGTCAGTAAGGCACGTGACCCCAGACACGCTGCCAAGATGTTCAAGATGGCTCAGGCGGACACTTCAGGGCGATGGGCAGCCTTCCACTTTACGAGCCAAGAGAATCCATACATTAGCCAGTCGGCTATTGGTGAGATGCTTAAAGATATGTCCAAAGAAAGCTATCGCCAGGAGATTCTAGCCGAGGATGACGAGCTACAACTATCCTGGCTGGTTTACAAGGCGTTCAACGAGGCTATTTGTAAGATAAAGCGCTTTGAGATACCGAAGAACTGGCTGGTATTTTCAGGACACGATTTCGGTAGCGCTAACCCGGCGGCACTGTTCTTTGCTCAGGTGAAGTTACCGCTTCCTCCTGGTGCGCCGCCATATATGCGTCTCAATGACCTGGTGTGCTTCAAGGAGTATTTACCTGGCGGTATGGGTGCGCCGCAGCATGTCAACGCCTTCAAGGAGATATGCGGTCAGTGGTTAGCTGATAACAAGGACTGGCATCCAGCTAGGAGTGTCGGGGGCAATGTTACTACCGAGGAGCAGACCAGACAGCTTTATGGCATGCACGGATGGCCGATTAGCCCACCGGCTATTACTCGCATTAACGCTCAGATAGATAGGGTCGTTGGCTTAATGGAGCTAAATAAGATATACTGCTTTGAGGACAACTACAACTGGCTGGGGGAGCTGATGAATTGCCTCTGGGAGCTAGATAGCGAGGGTAAACCGACCAACAAGATTAAAAATGAGACAAACTATCATTTATGCGCCTGTGCTAGAACGCTTTTGAGTGGCTTGACTCCGGAGACGGTAACCAGTAACCATCCCAGGGTTCGGACATCATCTTGGGCAGTGTAAAGAGGAATGAATGCGTGTTCTTTTAGTGCCCCCGACATTCAGATATGCTAGGGAATACCCTGCGTTCCTATCGTTCAGCGACTTCCCTAGCGCTTTTGGGTATTTGGCATCGTCTCTAAAGCAAGCTGGGCACGAGGTTTATGGTTGTAACCCAAACAACATTGTTGGCTATGCTAACGCCTACAGTATGCTCCAGAGCGTCCTTAGTCAAAAAATAGGCGTTTTAAAGCCTGACTTAATAGGATTGGGTGGGTTATGTATTGATTACAGGTTCTTGAAGGATGCGATAGGTATTATAAGACAGATAGACGCTAAGGTCCCGATAGTGCTAGGCGGGCAGATAGTTACTAATGATGCCGAGTTCATCTTCAACGACCTGAAACCTGACTATGTTATAGTTGGAGAAGGAGAGCAGGCAATGGTTGAATTAGCCACTAGACCCCATGAGAACGGGACATTGGCTATTAGGACGATTATAGGCAAAGGTTTGCCTATTGACTCGCTTCCTTTCCCCGATTACTCCCCTTTTGGGATAGATGAAATGCTTGACGAATACTCGATGGCAACACGAGTGTTATACCGGTATTCTCGCCCTGACCCTCGTCCTTTTAACATCGTGGCTTCAAGGGGATGTCCCTATGCTTGCACTTTTTGTATCGACCATCATCGGAGCTATCGTGCCCGTTCAATAGAGAATATCATGGAAGAAATCAAAGTGAGTTATGAGCGGTATAAGTTCAACATCCTGATACTGCTGGATGAGCTTTTTGCTGTTAGCCGTAACAGGCTGAACGATTTCAGTCAGGCAGTTCTTCAAGGCAAAGAGCAACACGGCTGGGATTTTGATTGGTGCTTTCAGACACATGCTCGAGCTAGGTTTGATTTAGAAAGTCTGAAATTAGCCAGGCAAGCCGGGTGTTATATGTTCAGTTATGGTTTGGAGAGTGCCAGTCCGACAGTGCTAAAGAGTATGGATAAAAAAATAGAGATTGAGCAAGTAACGGAAGTGATAAAGATGGTAGAAGAAGCGGGGATAGCCTTTTCTGCCAATTTAATCTTTGGGGATGTTGCTGAGACACAGGACACAATTTCGGAGTCGCTGTCTTTCTGGTTCAAATATGGGCAGCGGTGTTGTATCTTTCTGGCTGAGGTCAAGCCCTACCCTGGTAGTGCCTTGTTTAACGAATGTTTGAAACGAGGGCTGATAGCAGACAAGAAGCAGTATTATGAGACGATTGACACTGTGCCAATCAATATGACGGCTATGGACGACAGGACTTATGCGGCAATGATGAGTTTACTTGCCCAATTAGAGCAGGGTTGGCTGTTTCCTCAAAAGGCTATGGATGTTCATTATGAGGTTGAGTCGAACCATCGAGGCAAGTATCAGACTTATGTAGGTGGTGATTACTATACAGTAATGGCAAAGTGTCCTTACTGTGGAGAGGTAAGTCCATATCGGCAACTGATGCCTGGAGTGCCTTTTATGCTAGGCTTGAGTTGCCTGAAATGTCAAAGGAAAATAAAGGTGGAGGTGAGTTAAATGGAAGGCAACTCGTTAACAAAGGAACAACTTCAAGCAGGCATAAAATCGTGTCGAGAAAATCCGATGCCACCAAAGATTCGCTTGCGTCTTCCTTTCTGGATGGTATTAAAGATTATTTTACTAAAACCGCTTGGGCGTTATAGAGATATAAGATTAAAGTGGAGGTAAGCTAATATATGGACGACAGTAAGTTTATCAATACTCTATTTTTTCTCATGATTATGGTCTTTCTGATTGGTGTGATTATTTTATCCCTAATGGAGGTAAGCTAAAAATGCCTGACTACCCCAAACTCATCAAGGAGCAAGATGAAGAATTATCCGAGCTAGACGCACGGATGCAGACAGACGCCGACCTGCTTTATCTGGTTCCCTATATTATGCAATCATTGCCTGATATAGAAGGGAAAAGACATACCATTCCAGACATTATCAACACTACTCTAAATAAGCCGGCTATTTTCGGGGCTAATGTTGTTTCGGCACTCGGCTCGGTGAAAGAGCAGATTATCATTGAAAGTGAAGACCCCGACTTTGATACCCATGAAGTGGAACAGTTTTTTGAGACTGTGTTTGCTGCCGCTAATAGGAGATTGATGGAGAGGGGTTTTGCTTTGCTTAATCCATTCGCCGATGCCCAACTTTGTTTCCGGGGCAGGACGGCACGGCGTATTTTAGTGAGAGAGGAAAAAGGTCTCTTAGTGCCGGATATTACACTCTGGGATGGGCGATATGTCAGACATAAATCGGGGGATAGCGGTTTGGAATGGGCTGCCTTGAAGATGCGCCGCAGTAAACGGGAGATAGAGCAAGATTATGGTATTGTTATCACGGAGAACCAGGGGATAGTTCTTGATATTTGGGATAAAGAGCATAATGAAGTATGGGTAGACACCAAACAGGTCAAAGAGCAAGAGCACAGCTACGAATTTGTGCCAGTAGTCTTAGAGATTGTGCCCCTTGGCTATGGTAATATGCTGCTGGATAAGGGGCGGCTAAAGAATGAAGGGGAATCCATTTTTTTTCTAATCAGGGATATAGTTCCCCAATTAAATATGTTGGTATCCATTTTAGCCACCTTAAATTTCCTGACAGTAAAGAAACCAATTCAGACTCCAAGTGGGCAAGGGGTAACGGCCGAACCCCCAGAATATGATAAAGCAATGAAGCCAGGGTCTTCGACATCGGTTGAACCTGGCAATCTGATACAGACGATAGAGTTTGGTGATGCTATCAGGGCGACAGACCTGCTTAATCAAAAGCTGGAGAAGGCGTTACAGGAAGGCAGTTACACTGATATTGATATTGGTAATGTGCGTCAACCATTCTCGGCGGTGGCGCTGATTACTATTGGTGAGAGTAGAGACCAGACTTATTTACCGAGATTAGCTAGTAAAGAGCTATTAAACAAAGCTAGTGCCGAAATGGTGAGGAAGCAATGTCAGGCTATAGGTGGGACATTGAGGTTTGGTGAAGAAGGAGACAATAAAAGCTTCAGTAGTGCTATCTTAGACAAGCAATTTCATATCGGTTACAAGTATTTTATTAAAGACCCCAAGCGAGATATCGCCAGAATGGCGCAGGCGGGGCAAGCGAAAGAATGGTATCCCAGGAAGTATATCTATAGTGAGGTTCTACAAGTGGAGGACCCGGATGGATTAGAGCGGGACTGGTATAGTGAGTTGGCGGCTCAGATAGACCCGAACATCCTCAAACATCGTATCATAATGTCTTTATTAGCTAAGGCTGATGAGGGAGATGAGAATGCTGCCAGAGAAGCAATGATAATGGCAATGGGGATGGGAATATCCGTAGAGCAGATGAAGGCGGGGATAATGCCACCAGTGCCAGAACTCCCAATGCCTACAGAGCCGGGGGTGCCTTTGCTACCCGAAGGTGGTCGGGTAGGGGGAACAATACCTAGTTCCGCTAAGAAAGCAGGGGAACTAACTCAAACACCAAGAGAACAGCAAGGAGGGTAACACTATGAGATTTCGTTTAATAATAGATGACTTCGATTTGATGAGCGAGAAATTCTCTCGCTGGTATGGGTTCTCTTATTGTCAATTTGAAGTAAGACGAAATGTCTTGTATATTATCCCCTTTCATTTGATTATCAGATATGCTCTGAAGATGTTTTGGCGCCTTAAGTATTGGTTTTATGCTGGTGGATGGCGGGACGAACTAGACAAAACTTATTGGCGAGGCTATAATGATGCCTCCCGTAAGTTTTTTGATAGCCAAGTATCCGATTATAAAAGGGGTCGGGAAAAGAACTGCCAGCAGGATTCAGAACTCATCAACTATAAGGAGGGTAAAGATGAAGCAGCAACCAATAAAGAAAAAGATGCCCTTTACCAGGGATGATTATTATGCTCAATTAGATGTTATGCTGGGCATGACTGGGCAAACGGCGGGGCCAGGCGATTCATTCTTGGGCAGAATCAGACAAGCCGTGGCGAACAGAAGGCCCCGGTTACCTGGACTATTAAAGAGGTAGCAATATGGTTTTAGAGACCGAGCCTAAAAACTATATTAACTGGGAGCAGTTTGAGTTCCTGAAGAGACGGAAACGAGAAGGCCCGCTCCAGAGGCTTCAACTTACTGCCCCGTTATGGCTTAATGCTCGGCAAGCTAAAGAGCTAGGCTATAATCAAGGTGAAGAGGACTACCTCTTGGAAGCCGGGCAAAAGCTCCCCACAATCCCCACAGTCCCTACAGTCCCTACTGCGATACCCGAAACAGCTTTAGGTGGCGATTTCGGCAAGCTCTACCAGGAGTATCTCAGAACTGGGGGTAAATTGGATGTGGTGCAATGGGGAGCGGCTGGTGCGCCGCTTAGAGAGGATATAGGACAGTCACCGAGCCAAGAAGGGTTAGAGCAATTTCTAGGACAGTTAGCTGAGGCTGGGCAAACTTCTGATATAGAAACTATACTCCGGCAGATAGGATTTAGTGAAGAACAGATAGATGAGGCAATAGGGATTGAAGAGAGGCAAAGAGAGTTTGAAGACCTGGTAGTGAAGACATTTCCTCAATTGGATTTGGCTTCTGTTTATAACCTGATGGAAACCAAACCAGATGAGTTTATTAGGCAGATAAAAGCAGGTGGCTGGACGAAAGAAAAAGAAAACCTGTTGCGGTTAGTAGGTATGCCTGATGAAGAAATAGCGAAAACAATCGCCCCCCCGTGGACTTTAGACTTCTGGAAGAACCAGTTTTTCCAGCCCTATGGCGGTGAGGATATTAAGGGCAAGCTCGCTGCTTCGTTCATTGCTGGTATCGGTGATGTCATCAAAATTAGTGGCGGAACAGCAAGATGGCTGGGCTTTGAACAAGCTGGTTCTGTCCTCTCAACGATAGGTTCTACTCTTGGTCAAGTTGCTCCGCCAGATACTACAGGCGAGTTCGAGATTACAGACTTGCTTAATCCAGACTGGTATAACAAGATTGCTAGAGCAATCCCTTTTAGTTTGATGCTCTTGCCTTTAGCTATTGGTGGTTTTGGTGTCGGTAGTGCTATTGCTACTGCTCTTGGTGTAGGTAGGCTCGGCTCAATGATTATTGGGGGCTTTGCTAGCGCTGGATTAAGTCGTCCTCTGGAAAGTGCCATGGAAGCAGGAGGAGTGTTCGACGATGCGATGGCCCGGGGTAAAACAGAAGCCGAGGCTAAGAAAGAAGCCGATGAGGTATTCCGTAATAATATGACTTTAGCCGGTGCTGATGCCTTTGAAATAGCTATTGCCCTGGCACCAACCCCTAAATGGGTGCCGACATCCTTAGTTAAAGCAGGATTGGTTAGAACGGCTAGGATTAGTGGCAAGATGGTCATCGTGGGTCTATCTGAAGGTGGGGAAGAATTGTTCCAAGATATGATAACCCGCCATGCTGCTGGTGAGGAATGGAAATTAGACCCTGTAAGTAAAGAGGTCTTTGCTATTGGTATGGTCATGGGGGTTGGGGGTGGTCTCGGTGGCGATGTGATGAGCGGTGTTGTAGATAGGGCGCAGGCAAAAATGTCAAAAGAATTAAGAGGGCAATTTATCAAAAGGATAGCAGATTTCAAGATGGAGGGATTTACTATTGAGCAGGCTGAGGCGAGGGCGTTAAATGAGATAGCTCAAACGCCGGAAGGGGAGAAGGTAGTCAGTGAGGCAATCAAAGCAGAAGCACCAGAGTCAGCTGTTCTCCGACCGAAGGAAGTGGCAATCCCCACAAAACCGACTGAACCAGCCCCTACACCGACAAAAGAGGCTGTGGTAACGCCTCCTGAGAAGGTTACACCAGCGGCAGAGGAGATAAAACCTCCCGCTCCCGAAGCTGGTAAGCCTGAAGCTGAAAGGAGAATACCTTCAGTAGTTGGTCAGGTAGATATTACGCAGGAACAACAAAATGAATATACAAAACGAATGACACCATTTCTTAATAAAGCTGATGCTGAGATTAAAAAAGTTAATGATGCTTTTATGGCTGG
>Ga0075786_115_pt1 | contig 8102 bp, 5 predicted proteins | sample RifGroC1_FD_67882 | JGI IMG/M metagenome (GOLD analysis project Ga0075786, IMG submission 67882) | Microgenomates bacterium GW2011_GWC1_46_16 | reverse complement strand
GTCAACGATCAGGGTGATGATTCGGCCGTTCTCAAACTTGGGGACAAAGATACCAAGCCCGCCAAGAATTTTCTCCTGCTCTTTGGTTCTGGCGAAATCGCCAAAAGTAGCGTGGATATCTATCGCCGTGCTTTCCTCGCTTTTAATAAGCGTGATTTGCGGATTTCTCTCATCACTACTCCGGCCGGTTTCCAACCCAATGTTGCCTCCGTCTATGGTGAGATCAAGGAATTTTTGTTGACTTCTCTCCCCGACTTTAACTTAACGGTCGATATTGTTATGGCCAATACTCACCAGGATGCTAGTAGTCCCGCACTCGTCTCTCGTTTGTCCGGGGCAGATATTATTTTGCTGGGACCCGGCTCTCCCACCTATGCCGCCAAACATTTAAAGAATACTCCCTTATTGGACAAAATAATTGAGCTAGTGAAAAATGGATCAACTCTTATACTCGCTTCGGCTGCCACTCTGGCTTTCTCCCGCTATACACTCCCCGTTTACGAAATTTACAAAGTAGGGGAGGAGTTACATTGGCTCGATGGCCTGGATGTTTTTACTCAGCTTTTTGCCCCGTTGACGATTATTCCCCACTACAACAATACCGAGGGTGGGTCTGGTCTGGATACCAGTTTTTGCTTTATGGGGCAGGGGAGGGGAACCCAACTACTCTCTCTGCTTCCTCCTTCCACCCCCATTATTGGTCTCGACGAGCACACGGCTCTCCTTATAGATCTGGTAACTCACAATCAAACAATTCACGGTAAAGGTACCATTCATGATTTGACATATTCAAAAAATAGAATATGATGAATCAATGACCTCGCGCATTTTTATCAAGCAAGCAAATCTCGTTAAAGCTTTATCCCATCCTTCTCGGCTTGAATTAATCCACCTTTTACGCTCCCGCGCGCTGACCGTCAGTCAGATGGCTAAAATGCTGGGTAAGCGCCAAGCCTACGTCAGCCAGCACCTCCTCATTCTCAAACGTGCCAAAGTTACCGCCTCGACCCGTCACGGCAAGGAAATCTACTACGAAGTTGCTGATCCTCACATCTCTACTGTCTGCGACAGTCTTTTTTCTCTAGTTCACCAAACTCCTCTTTCGGCTTCTCCCGAACCTATCGTGGTCGACCCAGTCTGCAAGATGGAACTCACTCCCTCTCGCGCCAGCTATACCGGCCAATATAATGGTGTCCGTTATTATTTTTGCGGCAGGGGTTGCATCCGACAATTTAAATCCCAACATGGAGTATTGGTATGAAACACATTTATGATGTCAAAGGTATGCATTGTGCCAGCTGTGCCAGTATTATCAAACGCAAATTGGAAAAGCTCCCCGGGATCAAGCAGGCCGATGTCAATCTTCCGGCCGAAATCGCCGAAGTCACCATGGATACTCACGTCGATACGAGTGCTATGAATACTGCCATTTCTCCCCTCGGCTACACTATCACCGATTCCACTACAACTAATCCCAAAAGCCTGCCTGCGCAGGCAGGTCCTCACTTTGGTCACGATATGGGCGCGGTTGTCACCTCAGACACTGCCAAAAAAACCGAAAAATTAGCCGAACTAGGTAAACTGCGTCAAAAAACCCTGTTTGTTATGCCCATCGCGCTCATCATCTTTGTTCTCATGATTTGGGATCTCCTGGCCCAACAATTTAATCTGCTTCCCGAGCTGCCTCTCTCCATGATGTTCTTTAACCGGCTCAGTTTTGTCCTCGCTACCCCCATCATGTTCTGGATCGGTCAGCCCTATTTACTAGGAATCCTTCGTTTTATAAAGTACCGTGTCGCCAATATGGATAGTCTTGTCGGGATTGGGACCCTGGTTGCCTACACCTATAGTTCCATCATGCTCCTGTTCCCCGAGATTCAAACATATTTACATGCTCCGGAGGGCCTGTATTTTGACGTCACCATTGTCGTTATTGGTTTTATCACTCTTGGCAAATATTTAGAAGCCAGGTCCAAGTTAAAAACCGGCGAAGCCATCGAGAAACTCTTGGGTCTGCAAGCCAAAACCGCGCTCGTCCTCCGCGCTGGCCATGAAGTCGAAATACCTGTCAGCGAACTTAAGGTGGGTGACATTGTGATTGTGAAACCGGGCACCAAAATCCCTGTCGACGGCAAAATCACCCAAGGTGAAACCAGCGTCGACGAGTCTATGTTGACGGGAGAACCATTGCCGGTCGATAAAACTGTCGGTGACAAAGTCGTAGGCGGCACGCTCAACAAACAAGGCTCTATCCAGTTTCGCGCAACGGTCGTAGGTGCCGGTACGGTGTTGTCTCAAATCATCAAAATGGTCGAAACTGCTCAAGGATCCAAAGCTCCCATCGAACGCCTGACTGACCAGATTTCCGCCGTTTTTGTACCCATCGTTTTGGTCCTGGCCATTGTTGTTTTTGTCGTTTGGACGGTTCTAGGTAATCCGCTCCTCGGTCTCCTCAGCCTTGTCGGCGTCCTAGTTATTGCTTGTCCCTGTGCCCTAGGGCTTGCCACCCCCACCGCCATTATCGTGGGCGTGGGCAAAGCTGCTCAGCTGGGGATCTTGGTAAAAAATGCCGAAGAACTCGAGCACCTACGCGCCGTCAACTACATTGTTCTCGACAAAACCGGCACCCTTACCCAAGGCCGACCCTCTGTCACCCACACCCGCACTATCAAAGGAGCCAAAACGGACTTAATCCAAATCCTTTCTTCGCTCGAATCCAATTCCGAACATCCGCTGGCTCAAGCTATTGTTACTCACGCGAAGGATCAGAATATTAAATTATTACCCGTCAGCAAATTTGCCGCCATCTCCGGCCAAGGCTTAGAGGGCACCATGGGTAAAACCACTTACCTCGCCGGCAATACTAAACTCATGACCAAGTTGGGGCACACCCCGGACGAGGAAATCTTAAGCGAATTTGGCAAAGAAGGTGCTACCCCCATTATGCTCGCGGATAAAAAACAAATTCTTATGTATCTCGGGATTAGCGATACCCTCAAAGACGAGTCAAAGCAAGCCATAAAGGACCTGCATAAGCTCGGTATCAAAGTAGCCATGTTGACCGGCGATCACCGCCTAACCGCCGAACACATTGCTAGGGAGGTCGGTATCGACCGTGTCTTTGCTGAGGTTATGCCAGGAGACAAGGCCGACCAGGTGAAACAGCTGCAGGCCGAAGGTCACCGCGTAGCCATGGTGGGCGACGGTGTCAACGACGCGCCCGCTTTAGCTACCGCCGATGTCGGGATTGCCATGGGCACCGGCACCGATGTGGCTATTGAGTCGGCCGGTCTCACTCTTCTCGGCGGGAACTTGGCGCGCTTGCCCCAGGCCATCAAACTTTCGCGCCTCACTTTCCGTGTCATCAAACAAAATCTTTTCTGGGCTTTTTTCTACAATTTAATTGGTATCCCCGTAGCCTCCGGTATCTTGTACCCGCTCTACGGCATTATGCTCAATCCCGGCATTGCCGGTGCCGCCATGGCTTTTTCCAGCGTGTCGGTAGTTACCAACTCTTTGCGGCTCAAGGCCGCTCGTATATGATAGGGGCACTATGAATTTATGGTTGGTTTTTCTCACGGGGTTAACGAGCGGCGGAGTCACCTGTGCCGCTATGCAGGGCGGGCTCTTGGCCTCGACCATCGCCAATGAGAAACGTGCCGAAGGCAAAAAAATCCCCCAAGATGCTGCTCCCGGCTCGTTTGATTTAGGTGATTGGGGACCGGTCGCAACTTTCCTGAGTACAAAATTGATTGTCCACCTCATCTTGGGAGCTCTCCTGGGTGCTTTGGGTTCTGTCCTGACCCTCTCTCTTTCCGCCCAGCTTTTCTTTCAGGGTCTGGCCGCGCTCTTTATGCTGGCTTCTGCCCTAAATTTGTTAGAGGTACACCCTATCTTTCGTTACCTGGCCTTTACCCCTCCGCGCTTTGCCCGCAAATTAATCAAAAATACGACCGTCGCTAACCGCTTATTTGCTCCTGGCATCCTCGGCATCCTCACCGTGTTTATTCCCTGTGGAGTCACCCAAGCGATGGAAGTAGTCGCGATTAGTTCTGGTTCGGCCATTCAGGGTGCTCTCATCATGGGTACTTTTGTCGCCGGCACTGCTCCCGCTTTTGCCATCATTGGGATTGCCACCGCCAAATTGAGTGAAGTTTGGCGCACCTATTTCCTCCGCGTCGCTGCCGCGCTCCTGATTATTATGGCTCTTTATTCTTTCAATGGGATTCTGCAGGTTCGGGACAGTCAATTTTCCCTCCAAAGACTTGGTCCCAAAATCGTCCGACTCCTGCCGCCTTACGACCGGAATTCAACGAGCGCCAAAGCCATTACCCCAGAAATTATTAACGGCATCCAGCCAGTCACCATTACTATTGAAAGCGACGGATATTCTCCCAACCGCTTTGCTGTCAAAGCTGGTACGCCTGTCGAACTGACGTTAAAGGCCGGCAGTGTCTATAGCTGTGCCACCTCTTTTACTTTCCGGGCTTTTAATATTCAAACTCAGCTTAGGCCCAATACTTCGCAAAAGTTTACCTTTACCCCGACCCGCAAGGGCATCTATACTTTCTCCTGCAGTATGGGCATGTATAGCGGCACCATGGAGGTTATCTGAAAACTATTACCCTCAAGCTGTCTGGTCTCCATTGTGTATCCTGCTCCCTCAACATCGATGGTGAACTCGAAGACTTACCTGGCGTGACCGCGGTAAGTACTAGCTATGCTCGTCAGGAAACCATCATCACCTATGATCCCACCTTAGCCAATCCCGCTCAATTTGGTACAGTGATCGAAAAACTTGGCTACCACGTGATCTAACTGTTATACTAAATTTATGAAGCTCACCCTGCCCTGGAACAAGCCTCACGATAACTACTTGGTTCTAACTGGTTTTGTCCTTCTTGCCGAAGCTGCTGGTATCCTAGGTTCCCTCTTCACTTTTCCTGCCATTTCTTCTTGGTACGCCTATCTCAATAAACCCTTTTTCTCTCCGCCCAACTATCTGTTTGGTCCAGTCTGGACTCTGCTTTACCTTCTTATGGGGATCTCGGCCTACCTCGTGTGGCGGAAATATCAATTCGGCAAAAAATCTCGTGCCTTTTGGCATGTGTACTGGACCCAGCTCATCCTTAACTCTCTCTGGTCAATTCTCTTTTTTGGCTTTCAGTTGCCAAGTCTGGCTTTTTTCGAAATTCTCGCGATGTGGTACTTTATCGCTCGCACTATTCAAGAAAGCCGTCAACTTTCTCCCTGGTCTAGTTATTTGTTTTATCCCTACATTCTTTGGGTTAGTTTTGCCTCGCTTCTTAATTTGAGTATTTGGTTACTCAACTAACCTCTTATCTTTCGTTCGCTCCACTTTAAGATTTCGATACTAGCGATCACTATCATAGTACCTCCCACAATCCACCCCCAATCTTTAGTCATTATGGGCACTGTATTTAATAGTCCTTGTAATGGTCGCCAGTACACAGCCAGTAGCTGCATCAACACCCCCATGGTTACTCCTCCCCAAACCCAAATATTATTGAAAATCTGTTTACCCCACAAAGGTTTGTGCATGTTTCTCATGATAAAAATAGTAAAGAGGGTATTGATCCCCAAAAATGCAAACGCCATCGTGCCGGCATATTGGTCCGGATAGCCCATCATTCTGGCTCCTTGATATAACCCAATGACCAATAGTCCCGAAACCGTTGAAACGATTCCCACCAATATCTTGGCTTCCTTATCAATCAATTCATCTTTCCCTCCTGTTCGATTGTTTATCCCGTTTTGGATTTCTTCTTTTTCGATTGGATCTACCGCCAGCGCCATCGCGGGGAATGTGTCATTAGCCAAGTTAATCCACAAAATCTGTGCCGCCGTAATCGGAAGCGGTATCCCCAAAAGCAACGAAATTGCCACAATCAAGACTTCGGCAAACGAGTCCGAAAGCAAATATCTCACAACTCGTCTAATTCTCTCAAAAATACTCCTTCCCTCCTCAATCCCCGCAATTACCGTACCAAATTGATTATCTAATAACACCATATCAGCAGTTTTCTTGGCTACTTCTGCCGCCGATGAAACCACAATCCCCACATTAGCTTTCTTAAGAGCCGGAGCATCATTAATCCCGTCTCCCATCATCGCCACAGTTTCCCCACTTTCTTGTAGTAGTTCTACTACTCGTATTTTGTCAGTTGGAGAGAAACGGGCAAAAACAATTGTTTCTTTGACCGCTCTTTGTTGTTCTTTTTCACTCATTTTTCGAAATTCTTCTCCTCTAATCATTGCTTCTTTTACCTGTATTCCTAGTTTTTCTACCACATACCTGGCTGTCTCCGCAAAATCGCCTGTAATAACTTTAAACTTAACCCCCAACACTTCCAGCTGTTCAATTTCTTTGGCAATTCCTTCTCTGATTGGATCTTCCATAATCACAATTCCCAAATACATTAGTTCACGTTTTTCTCTTACTTCTCTCAAACACGATTCATAATCCGAAATATCCTGATTTTTAATTGTTTCAGCGATCGCTACTAATCGATAACCTCGGTTACCCAGTTGAGTAAATCGTTTTTGCCATTTATCAATTTCGCTTTTACTCATTCGCGTATATTTCAACACTACTTCCGGGGCTCCTCGCATAATTATTCTATTCTCTTTGCCCTTCCGGCTCACACTCATACCGTATTTCCAGCTAGGATTAAAGGGGAGGGTATGAACTCGTTTCCATTCGTCTACTTCACATTTTTGTCCTTCGATCCGACAATCCTCCTCTGCCCACTTGACGATTGCCATTTCAATCGGATCAGCCATATCACTGCTTAATAGTCCATCTTCAGCCATGCGTTGTCGCTCACCTTCCGCTTCGACTACCCTCATTTCTCCGGTCGTGAGTGTGCCAGTTTTGTCAGCGCAGACTATACTTACCCTCCCCAACGACTCCGCAACCAGTAACTTCCGTACTAGTCCATTTCGTTTGAGTAGTCTCTGCATTCCTAGGGATAAAATTACGGTTAAAGTCACTACCATTCCTTCGGGAATTGCCGAGACCGCTACTGCTACCGCCACCAATAACATTTCTTTGAGAGGAATCCCTCGCTGTAGCCCCACTAACAGTAATCCTCCGGTCAAAACCACTACCACAACAGTAATAAAGCGCGCAAATTTTTTCATGGCAATTTGGAGTTTGGTCAAAGTCCTCTTAGTCAACGCCAAACTACTGGCAATTTGGCCCATTCTGGTTTGTTCTCCGACACGCATGATTTCTAGCTTGCCCAATCCCGAAGTTACGATTGTCCCCATAAATGTCTTGGCTTTATCACTGACTTTGTCCCAATCATAACTATTGGTTTCCTGTTTATTCACGGGGATCGATTCGCCAGTTAGCATCGCTTCGTTTATTGTCAAAGCCGATTGCTCTCTCACTACCCCATCCGCCGGAATTTGATCTCCGGCTTTTATTAATACAATATCTCCCACTACCACTTCTTCAACCGGGATTACTTTTCTCTCTCCCTCTCTGATCACTTCCGCCGTGATCTCGACCATTTTTTCTAATTCTGCCAATGCTTTCTCAGCTCGATATTCTTGTACAAACCCCAATAATCCATTAATTACTACTGCTCCCCACACCACAATCGCATCTGTCACTCCATGCAGATAATAACTAATACTTCCTGCTGCCACGAGTACCAACATTACCGGGGAGCCAAATTGTGAAATTAACAATCGCCAAGCAGAAGATCGGGCTTTCTTGGCAATTACATTTTTCCCCCATTTCTTTTGATTTACTGTAACTTGCTCTTGATTTAGTCCCCTCAACTTCTGCATTCTCTCCATAATAGCAAATCCGTGATTTGTCTGATACCTGATTACTTGTTATATTAATACTCACTATGTTCCAATTTCTCTTAATTGTTGTAGCCTCAGTTGTTGTGTGGTTTGGTGCCGGTTTGGTTATTCAAGTTGCCAGCTCTCTTGCCCACACTCTTCGGATCTCTCCATTTTTACTGTCTTTTTTTGTTTTGGGGATTCTAACTTCCTTGCCAGAAATTATGATCGCTGGGACCTCAATTTCCCGCGGTGAACCGGAACTCATGGTGGGGAATTTG
>Ga0075786_118_pt1 | contig 9998 bp, 8 predicted proteins | sample RifGroC1_FD_67882 | JGI IMG/M metagenome (GOLD analysis project Ga0075786, IMG submission 67882) | Microgenomates bacterium GW2011_GWC1_46_16 | reverse complement strand
ACAACCAGTGGAGCATGTGGTTTAATTCGAGACGAAACGAAAGACCTCACCCAGCCTTGACATAATACCGTTTTAAGCACCCAGAAATGGGAGCCTATCACTAGAAATATTGATGGTACTACAGGTGTTGCATGGCCGTCGTCAGCTCGTGCCGTAGGGTGTTCCCTTCAGTGGGGTAACGAGCGCAACCCTTGCCCTGAGTTGAATATTCTCAGGGGACTTCTTAAATTTATTTTAGGAGGAAGTGAGGACGACGTCAGGTCAGCATGGCCCTTATAGCTTGGGCTACACACATGCTACAATGGAGCCGACAGAGGGTATAGCCAAGTCGCAAGACGGAGCTAATCCCAGAAACGGCTTCTCAGTGGGGATTGGGGGCTGCAATTCGCCCCCATGAACGCGGAATTGGTAGTAATCGCGAATCAGCTACGTCGCGGTGAATACGTTCTCGGGTCTTGTACACACCGCCGAAATTTAATTAAAGCGCGTGGCAGTTATTTTTTCTAAGTGGTTTAAATCCATTCTCCGACTTCTTGTCGGAGTAGCCAAAAAATTTTGACAGTCCTATCAGGGTAACCGGGTAGGGCGGAGGGTCTGAGGCAAAGAGCAGGGATGAATTAAAAAAAGGTAGACGACTTTTGCAGGGCGGTCCTAAGGAAGTCAATCGCAAACGCCTTTCATTCATGTTTGGAACAGAAAATTTAATAACCCATGGAGATCCTATCAGGATTGAAGTAATTGCCTGTTAGGAAGTCAGCTTATCCGTAGTAGTACTAATATATAATTAGTATGAAGGGATATCCGTAATGATCACGCCAGATTATATAGTTGGTATGACTGATGGAGAGGGATGTTTTCTTGTTAGTTTGAGACGCGATAATAGAATCGATCTTCGATTTTTTATCGTTCAAGCTATTGGAAACAGATCACTTCTTGAAAGTATACAGAAATTTTTTAATGTAGGCACTGTTTATCAAAAAGCAGATCGTTCAGGACGACTGCCTGCCTGTATCTTTGAAGTAACCAAAAGAGATGACATATATAATGTTATTATTCCTTTCTTTAAAGAACATAAACCGATGGGGATAAAAGCAATTTCATTTTCAGTTTTTGAAGAAATTGACCGAATCGTCAAAGGAAGACAGGATAAACGGAAACTTACGTCTAAAGAATTAGAGTACGTTACCAATTTAAGATCAGGTATGAACAAACATTATGGCTCGCCCGGTGCGGTAAAGTCCGCTCGCCGAGGTGGGAACACGAAATAACTTCAAAATTATCGTAATCCGTCAAGTCAATAAAGTTGGAAATACCTTAAGCCCCGTTGTACGGGGCCAAGGTAGAGCCAGCGATAGGGACTAAGTCGTAACAAGGTATCCGTACTGGAAGGTGCGGATGGATCACCTCCTTTCTAAGGAGTGTGAATATAACACACCCAGTTTTTAAGTACGCCGTTTTGACTTTCCTAGATTGATAGGCAAATAAAACGGGTTCAAACGCTTCCGGCCATATCTTGGATTCAGTAAATTAACTTTTTAGTAATCTTTACTTTTTTGAGACCAAAGAAAAATCCCGCTTTTTAGCGGGATTTTTGTTGGGAAAACACTTATTGTTTAGGGCTTTTGTACCTCAAGGGCCATGATGAATCTTCCGTATGAGGCAGGAATTACAGCGTTTCCGTCCGCATCTATATCGGGGGCGGGAGCATCACCCGCAAGACGTCTTAAACAAAATTTCGCCAGTACGAGATTTGGACGGGGAAGGGATGAGAATAATTTGCTTGTTTGACCATGATCTTTGGGATCATCGGGATAAACTTTTTTAATCCAGCCTATTACATCATTTGTATGTTTGTTGTATCCGTTGGTCACAAAATCTACCGTAAGGCCGTTTCTATCAAAAACCACCCTGCTCTTATTGGTTGGCATTCCGGCTCCATCTAAGTTAGACATTACTTGCCACCTTGGTATAAAAACGCCGGCAACAACTTTTGCTTTTATCGTTTTTACATTGGGGTCTAAGTTTCTGATGCCATCGGGTGACATAGGAAGGATGGCGGCATCGGGTGATTGGAGCAAATAGACACTCGCGCCAATTATATTAGCCAGCATTGCCTTTTGGGCTTCAGCTCTGGTGGCGGTGTAGCCATTATCGCCCGGTTTACAAAGCAAGTTTGCCCAATGATCAAAAAACAAGGAAGGAATACCCGAATGTCCCCAAACAACCGGGAGACCATTCTCTTCCAGATAGGTGTAGGTTGTTAAGTTTTGCCAATCGAAAACATTATTCTTTTCATTTTCAACTGTATATGCATAAGCTTTGGCGGAAGGAGTTAGAACTGCTTTATTGTCGTTTGTCACGATCAACCATTTCATAGGATCACCGCTTGAAAGATCAATTTTTTCCGCAATTTTGAATTGATCTACAAGAGGTCTATTTTCGGGAGTTGATGTGGGAGAGGGTTCGTTAGTTGCTTCAATCTCCGTGCTTTCGGGAGTTTCTGTACATTTAGGGGTTGGGGTAGATGACGCTTCCGGTTGAAACGGTGTTTTGGTTATTTCTGGAAGAACAAAATTATCTGTGACATCTTCGAATGGGGTGTTATCTAATATTAATTTGCCCAAAGCAGAACCGGCAACCATGAGAGATCCGCTTCCAATTAGACCAATTTTTAAAAAATCCTTTCTGGACAGGTTTGGTTTTTTTTCCATTTTTATTATTCATGACTTTTCGTCCTTAAATTTAGGACTCATCAGTCCCGCTTTCAGCGAGAGAAGTCGAACGGGAGCAGCAAGGAAAAACCAAAACAGGTAGGTCTGTAGGAAGTCCCTACCTGTTTTTTCTGGTTTAATCTTTCCCTTTCAACTTCTCTGCGTTTCTGTAATTACCTTACTTCCTAACGATATTCTTCGCCCAGCTCTTGGGAAAAAAGATCCCCAAAAGAATTAGGGTTACTCCCAAAAGTCCGAATAGCAAAGTCATATTAGGTCTTCCGCTAACTGTACCACCAGCTGTGTTTTTCTCCGGTGGAGTAGCAGTTGCAGTTGGACTTGGTCCGGGCGTGTTGGTACTTGTTGGTACCGGTGTATCAGTTGCAGTTGGACTTGGTCCGGGCGTGTTGGTACTCGTCGGCATTGGTGTATTTGTGCTCGTCGGGGTAGGCCCGGGTGGTGTATTGGTACTGGTTGGTGTTGGTTCGGGCGGTGTGTTTGTTGGTGTGGGTTCAGTGCCCTCTGTACAGTGGCTTAATTGGAGGTGATTTTGATCACTTCCTTCACCAGTGTAGCTTACATACGCAGTTAAACCCGCGTCAAGTGGACCCACACTATCAGCAGACCAACTCCCCCCACCACTCGGGGACATAGTATAGTTATCCCCATTAACGGTTAAAATTGCACTATCAATATTTAATGCTGGTGCAAGGACCCAGTGTCCTCCGAACTCACATGGTAGGTTTTGACCTCCTTGGCCTTCCCACGGAATGACTCCGTCTGCCAAGGCTGTACCATATACGCCGATTAACATAAAGAGCGTGCCAATAATAATGCAAGTTACTCTTGCAAAAAGCTTCATATTCCACCTCACTTTTCTTGCCTACAGATTTGAAAATGAAACGCAGAGAAATGTATTCCACAGGAATGTGAATCACATTGTTCTGCGTTTATTTCCTTTTGCAGATTAGTTGAAACAGGATGCAAGATATATTTGATATCTTGCAGCTGCTCTTCGTTTTTAATGTGCTAAAAAACTGATTTCCTACCTACGCCAGCAATAATCGGCGTTTAAGGAACTAGAGGAAAGTATACCACTTTTTCTTTGGGAATCAATTACTATGGGTGCTGTCTTGAGGGTTTGACGAAGCCGGGATTCCTGGTTTGCCAAAGTGGCGTGGACCTCCAAATTTCCTATGAGAGGAGTGGGGATATTGATGCGCCACAGCTGGAATCGGTGTTTGGCTGCCGAAGTTGCCCGCTATCGGCTCCTGGTTAGCAGTAATTTTGGTCCAGTGTTCCCGTGAAGCCTGAATCACTTTTTCCCTATTTTCATTATTTGAAATTGGAAGCGGAAGCGTCGTTGCCACAAACGGGCGGGTTACCTGAGAGTCGATTGTCATTTTTGCGGCTATCTGGAAACGCCCCAGATTAACCAAATCGTTTTGGGTAAAAACCTCGGCAAATTCCTTAAAAAGTATTTCGGCGTCGGAGGCCCCAACCGCAAAGGTCATGACTGTGCCGGCATTACCTAAAATTGCACGGGTAACCTCCTCAGGAAGCTGGGCCATATATTGATTTGCAAGCATGATGTCAAGTCTATATTTCCTGGCCTCGGACATGATTTTAATAAATGACCCCGTGGCAAAATTCTGAAATTCATCAACGTATAAATAAAAATCCCGTCTTTGTTCCTCGGGAACCTCGACCCTATGCATTGCTGCCAGTTGGAATTTGGTGATTAGCATGGCGCCGAGAAGAGCCGCATTGTCTTCGCCAAGACGTCCCTGCGACATATTGGCAATGAGAATTTTACCGTTATTCATAACATCATCTAGTTTGATTGAGCTTTTTGGATGACCTATGACGGTTCTGATGAGGGGAGAAGTTACAAACTGCCCAACCTTATTCAGAATGGGGGAGATGGCTTCCTGTTGAAGTCTTTCCGGCATCTTATCAAACTCATCCCGCCAAAACTGCCTCATTGTTTCATCCTGAATGGTCTCTTCTATTCTTTGCCTGAATAGCTTATTGGTAAGCAGTAACGGAACGTCTTTAAGAGTTGAATTGGGAACTTGGGCTAAAGTAAAAAGAGAGTTGCGCAGTATATATTCAAGCCTCGGGCCCCAGGAAAAGCCAAAGATTTTATTAAAGATGGAGACGATCCCGGAAACGACCAACTCCGCTTCCTCCTTGTTGGTTACTTCCAGGGGATTAATGGCGATGGGGTAGTCGGTGTCTGCAGGGTTAAAATAAATTACATCATTAATTCTTCTTTTCGGGATGTAATCAAGAATTATCTCTGATAAATCCCCATGAGGATCAATAATTGCCATACCCCGGTCCTTTTTGATGTCGTCTATCGCCATGTTGGCAATTAAAGTTGATTTACCGGTTCCGGTCTTTCCGATTGCCCATATGTGGCGGCGCCTATCGACGTCCTTGATCCCAAATATGGTATCGCGGTTTTTAAAGACGGTTTTTCCAAAAAAATTGATATGTGTCTTATCCTCGTCTGTTGCCGTTATAGCGTTGGGAAGATTTTCCGGAGGCTCCGAAAGAACTTTAGTTCCCCAGGCAATTCCGGTTGTTTTGATTTTGTCGCTCGGAAGATGCCAAAGGGTAGCGAGCTCAAGAATATTAAGGATGTTGCCACCGGTAACTTTCCGCCCGAGAGTATCTTTGATAACACTCTTTCTTCTAAAGACCCCGGGTTTAGCAGTGCCGAAATGATTGCCGTCGGATCTTGTGTAAACTCCGAAGGATCCCGTAAGTTCTGTTAGGGATTTATTTGTGTCTCCGATGAGCCGTATAGAAGTCTTGAAACCTGGGTAAGAAATTTTCTCAGTAATTATCATTTTGTCCGCTCTTGGGGAGCAACTCCCATCCTCATTCTTGGTACCGCGCTCGGCATAAGAAGAACCTGCCGACTGCCATCCTGTGCCGGCAGACTCAAGCGCTATTTGAATAACAATAAGTTCTGTCGGCTCGGCTTTTGAAAGTACCGAAAGGACCGAGCTTAGAGGGTCTACATCAGTAAACTTGTCATAGGAGGCGATCGGATAGTAATTTCCCTTACTAAGCTTTAGTTCTTTAACGACTAAAGGGATTCCGGTAAGCGGGTCGGTAATCTTTTCTATAACAACGAGAGGGTAATTGCTTTGAAGTTGAGCCTGTACAAAAGGAACCAAAGAAGGGTCGCAGGTAATCATAAACCTTATTTGTTGATTGATCGAAGCTATTTCAAGGGCGAGGGCAAGAGGGCGGGTGCCGAATAGTTTCTGTAAACCTGAGACGGAATTAATCTGAGTCAAAGCGGATAAAAAAGTTTTGGCGGCCTCGGGGGTTACTTCGATATTCCTAGGCAGTTTCAAAAAAAGGGTGGTCAGGGGATTTTCCATAGAATTAGTATCTATTATATTATATTCATTACTTCCCGGTTGTCCAAAAAAACTCCCCGTAGTCTCGAAACTCGATTAATAAATCGATTTGATGTTCCGGCTTGCGGGGATTGTTATAAAAAAGTGGGAAGATTAAGCTTTCTCAAGCCAATTTAGAGGTTCCCAGTTCCTGTCGTCACAACGGATTACCGAATAATCCTTTAAATAAATAGTTCCTACTTGAGGTTCTTGCCCTTTGCAATGCTGATAGTCAAGTTTCAGGTGACCGTTTTCTTTATACACACAGATGACTCTTGCTTTGATTTCGCTCTCCTCCGGACCATGAATGATAATTTTTTGATTGGGAGTCAACTGGTGCAGATTTCGGATTTGCCGTTTTCCAAAATATGGTCTACTTTCCAGTTGGAACAGTGGTAGTTCCAATACTTCTGGATTCTTCAAAACGCTTGCGACGGACATTTTTAGCCTCCTCTATCTCGTTTTTTAGTGTACCTTTCGACGCAATTGTCGGAATTGGGGAGATTTTACTATGGGAGACACCGGAAGTCAATCCTGCACAAAAACCATTGGGTGGGTGCGCATGGGATCGAACCATGGACCTCGTTCTTATCAGGAACGCGCTCTACCACTGAGCCACGCACCCCCACACACTAGCGGTATTTTACCATTTGTTATACAAATGGCCAAGATCTTCTTACTGGGGCTTCGGCTAGTCATGCGTCTGTAAATTGATTCCAGGGGCACCTTATAGTATACTTCCACTGTCCATTTGCGGACGGCACCTTTTAATTAAAAAGCAATTTAACCGTTTTCCCAAAGGAGGAAAAATATTGATCGCTAATATTGTTTTTGCAGTAACAGTTATCATCTTTGTAGCCGGTTTAATACCAATATTAACAAATCGAATAACAGGACGACTGTTCGGAATTTGGGTAATTTTGGTATTAATTGGAAGTGCAATCTATCTTTCACTATCCTGTGATCACATTCTTTGGGTAGGAAAAATACCGATGTGCATTGAATCTAAACCCTAATATACATTTTTCCAAAGGAGGAAAAAATGGCAAAAATAGTGAACTACAATGTTTGCAAAAACAAGGGAGACATGTCCCTTGTAGAGTATTTGTATGAAAAGCGCAATGACTGCCAAGATTGGATTATGGTTAGAGCCAACGGTACAGTTCCGGTTATTATTCCCGAGGTTTCTGACTGGCTATTACTCGTTATTAGTTCAGAGGAGAGTATCGATACACGGATCGGAAGACTCGTACACAACCATTTGGGCATGGGTCAAAGATTTCCAATCCGATAAAACGGTTATTATCGAAACTCAGTGAAACAAGCTCGTGGCAGGCGCCTAATTAATCCTTAGGTGTCCTGCCTTTTTTTTGGCAAAATGGGGGCTTGACGCTCACTTCCATCCAGGATATAATGCCTTTACGTTTTGAGTTCGGAAGACTTAATGGAAACCTTAAAGAAATTTTTCAAAAAAATCTTAGCGGCCTTACGTGGCTGAATTTTAAAGGTATTTAAGGATCTAACCGACCTCTGACGGCCGGTTTTTTTATTGTATGAAAACTGTCCTAACGGATCAAGAAAGATTGGCGGCACTTTTGAAAAAATTAGATGAATATGAGGCTAAAGTTACCTTTCGATTAGCTCACTTCAGGGGAGTGGCTCATGAATCGGCGTCGGGAGAGCTGGCCTCAAGTGAACTCAGGGTATTGCAAGATCATGTTGCAAGCCTGAAAGCCGAAGTTGAAGTTTTGAAAGCCAAACTCGGGCCCAAAGTTTAACTGGCTGAACACCTCATTTGCAATGAGGAGGTAGTGGGTTCGACCCCCACTGGGTCCACAAAGTTTGAAAAGTATTAGGGCTTAAATTGGTTTAACCGTAGGTTCGATTCCTACTAAGTCCGCACTGTTCCGCTAGCGCGGGATACTAGAACTTTAAAATTTGAAAATTTTAGGTCTTTTTACAGTATTCATTTTGAATACTGGTTTATGCGACGGCCTCCGGGGGGAGGGTGTCGTAAAAATGTAGGTGGATCTTTTAAGGATCTACCAATGACTTCCCCTAAAGTAGGGAAGTTTAGAAGAGGAAGGTCGCGTCCTATATCCATATTCTTTTTGAATGTGGAGTGTGGGATCGCAAGTTGAATAATGCAGACAGTGGATGCCTTGCTTCTTATCTCCGAAAAAGGACGTACATAGCCACGAAAGTCGCCGGGTAGCTGCTACGAAGCTTTGATCCGACGGTGTCCGAATGGGGAAACCCATCGCGTTTTACGCGATACTCTGTGGTAAAAACGTCGACGCAAGTCGATGTATAGCCGCTGAGGGGAAACCGCCCGAACTGAAACATCTAAGTAGGGCGAGGAATATAAATCAAATCGAGATTCCGCCAGTAGCGGCGAGCGAAAACGGAATAGTCTAAATGCGTGAGCAGCACGCAGGACATACGACATAGATTGAAGAACTCGGGGTTAAACCCTTGTTCTTTGTTCTACGAACTGTGTTCTGCATGCTGCGCATGCACGTTGCGGGAGCCCAATATGGGATTAGTATTTAATAGCAGAATGGTCTGGAATGGCCAATCATAGGGAGTGAAAATCTCGTATGCAAAATTAAATATTACCCTAGGGATTTCCCAAGTACCACGGAGCACATACTCTGTGGGAATCGGGGGGAACCATCCTCCAAGACTAAATAAGATAAGAGAGCGATAGTGAACTAGTACCGTGAGGGAAAGGTGAAAAGCTGGGTGAGACACCCAATGAAATAGAACCTGAAACTGTTTGCAGTCAAACCGTGAGAGCCCCAATTTATTGGGGTGATCGCGTGCCTATTGAAGAATGAGCCGGCGAGTTTTCAATTATTTCCAGTCTAAGTCGTCTAAGACGATGGAGGCGTAGGGAAACCGAGTGTTAATAGCGCGTCAGAAATAATTGGAAGACCCGAAACCAGGTGAGCTAACCTCGAGCAGGGTGAACCAAGCAGAAATGCTTGTGGGAGGCCCGAACCCGTTGTTGTTGCAATAACATGGGATGACTTGTGGTTAGGGGCAATATACTTATCAGAAAGCCGCATCGGGCTAAGCTGATGCGACGAAAGGGAAACAACCCTTGACTCTCAGTTAAGGCCTCTAAATTACAACTAAGTTTGAAAGGAAGTTTCTTTTCTCAGACAGCCAGGAGGTTGGCTCAGAAGCAGCCACCCTTTAAAGATAGCGTAACAGCTCACTGGTCGATGGGAGGAAGCGCCGAAGATTTATCGAGGATAAGTTGTATGCCGAAGCTAGAGATTTTACACCGTGAGGTGTGGAGTGGTAGGGGAGCGTTCCAATTGCGGTGAAGCTCTGGCTGTAAGGCCGGGTGGAGCGGTTGGGAGTGAGAATGTCGGCTTGAGTAGCGCACAACGCTAGTGAGAATCTAGCGCGTCGAATGTCCAAGGTTTCCACTGCAAGATTCGTTCTCAGTGGGTTATTCGGTACCTAAGGCGAGGCCGTTTTGGCGTAGTCGAATGGATGATTGGTTAAAATTCCAATATTTGTGTTAAATCGTTATCAACTAGGGATTTACTAAGCAGGAATTTCGGAGCTTTTTCGTGAAGTAAAGTGCAGAAGCCAAAACAGTTGTGATTGGAAAATCCGTCGCAGCGTTTAATTAAGGTGGTGCAAAGTCTTCCGCGAGGGAGGCGATTCCGAACGTTTCAGTTTACGAGAAAAGATTCGTAGTGAGAGTTAACATAAGCCGTACCGCAAACCGACACAGGTGGACTGGGGGAGTACCCTAAGACGATCGAGAGACAAATCCTCAAGGAACTCGGCAAAAAAACTACCCGTAACCTCGGGAGATGGGTTGCCTTGCTTAAAAACAAGGTGGCAC
>Ga0075786_129_pt1 | contig 10657 bp, 9 predicted proteins | sample RifGroC1_FD_67882 | JGI IMG/M metagenome (GOLD analysis project Ga0075786, IMG submission 67882) | Microgenomates bacterium GW2011_GWC1_46_16 | reverse complement strand
TGTAAAGTTTTTATTGATGGAATTCAAAAAGGTTCTACGGGGACGAATTCTCAGAATATATCTGTTACTACAATTCCTACTATCGGTGCAAGACAAAATATAAATGGGGTAGAATTGAATGGTTGGATGGATGAATTTAGGATTTCAAAAGGTATAGCCAGATGGACTGCTAATTTCACTCCACCGACAGCGGCTTATTCTGCAACCGCGTTAGCTATTACTTCCTCTCGCTATTGGACATTTAGCGATTGGCAGTCAGGCCGGGCTTTGATAAATACAGATATCGGGCTTTATACTTATACTGGATCGGGTAATGCTTCCGCTGTTTCCGCCGCTCCAATCGGCAAATTCCTGGTAATATGGAAAAACTATGCTCTTGTTTTCGGAATACGCGGTTCAGCGAATAATGGCCAATGGTCTGCGCTTTCTGATTATACTACCTGGCCCGCAGCCAATACCTTTAGCAATGCCTTCAATACTAATGATGGAGACTCTATAACTGGTGTAAGAATACTTAAAGGCAAGCTCTATGTTTTTAAACGGTATTCTATTCACAGAATAAGTTATCTTGGCTCTAACCCTACATTCCAGGTTGACCCGATACTTGGTATTGGCACGCCATCGCATTACAGCATTAAAGAGGTAGATATGGGTGGGGAACTTGGCACAGTCCTTATTTTCCTGACTACCGATAAAAAACTGGCTATTTTTGACGGCTATAATGTGCAGGTATTAAGCGATGTCTTGGCCGAAGAAAGCAACGATTTATTTGCCGCCGCAGATGATCAACCCTTGAGTTTTGCCGATATGAACCTGGTCTATGCCGATTTATTCCACGCCGTAGTCAAAAGCGATACTCACGAATATATTCTGTATTGCGTGTTGGGAAGCGATACCGCGATAAATTATGCCTTTGTTTTAGACTATAAGACGGGTGGGATTTATCCTTATGATGGCCAGATTTTCGCCAGCTCTGTTTTTGCTATGTCTACCAATAAAGCGAAACTACTTTATACCGCGGGATATAGCGGCTATCTCTGGCAGATGGAAAGCGGCAATTCTGATGATGGTTCGGCGATAAATGCTTATTTTGTATCTGGAAAAATTAAACCCGTCGTGGCAAGTTTAACGACCAAGATGTTACAATTAGCAATACATTTGAAAGAGATTACCTCCGCCTCAACCCTGAATCTTGCCTTTCAATTCAGGATAGATTGGAATGTATCCTGGAATACTGCCGAGAATATCAACTATGATCACAATGACGAATTGGCTTTTGGCAAGACCGGTCTGTTTGACATTGGCACGGTAGAGAATATGCTTCAGATTAAAATTAAGAATAATTCCACTAATCCCGCTCCCACGATTTATGGATGTGATTTATATGGGATACCATTAGGACAGGATATTGGCGCAAGAGCGGCGAGCTGATATGAAATTACAAGATTTTGACTTTAGTAATAAACTTCGGCAGGAAACAACTTTCTTGGATTTGGTTTCCGAACTGCGTAATATTCTCAATTTGGGGCGGTATCAAATGCGGGTGGTAACCTCTGTCCCCGACTGGACTGGCGAAGGCGGAGAACACCTGCTTTATATATCGGGAACTGTCCGAAGGTTTTACTGGTATGACGACACAAACTCAACCTGGGAGTTTATAGAATGGAATAATTCGGGATTAGGACAGGCAACGATAGCGGCGATAGTTTCACTTACGGGGCAGATGGGAAATATCGCTACGACCACGATTTATACTCCGCCAGCCGCGGGATTATATAGGGTAAGCGTTTATCAGATTTGTTCCACCGCGGGAAGCGCGGGGACATTGAATTCGGTAATAGGATGGACTGATATTGTGGGGGCGAAAACAATCAGCCCCGCGGCAGATGTAACCTTAACCTCTACCGCTAACGGCGCAACGGGCAACGCGTTTATCAGCGCAACCGCGGCGGCGATAACTTATGCCGCAACGATTACCGGCGGAGCAGGAGGCCCCGCTTACGCGCTTTATATCTGCGTGGAGAAGTTATCGTGATGAATAAGCAGTTTTACGATGAGATGTTGGAACGAGGGAGGCTTATTCCGTTTTTTCATCAGGATAAATTAGTTTGTCTTTTTACTTTCTATATTACTGATGATGAAACACCTTACATACAAGCTGATCCTTGGATGGCGCAAGATGATAATCCTGATGGCAGGATATGCTATGTTTCTCAATTATTAACTTTGAAAGAAAACTTTAAATTGGCTTTTACGGTTTGGCGCAGGTTTAAAGTTTACATAAAAACCAATTTTCCTAATGTTCATCAGATTAGTTGGCGCAGGTGGAATGGAGAAATAACAAGACTATACAAAAAGGAGATAAGATGAAAAACAGGATTTTCACAATTCAGGTATTAGACGATAAGAATTATGAGGCCTTGCACGAAGTTATCTCCGATGTAAGGGTGGAAGATTTAAAAAACTCTTTGGGCTTTGCCATTAAAGATAGGGGTGAGGCGTATGTCAGAAAGACCGGAGTCGCCGAATTGGACGAAAGCACAATGCAGCACGAGCTGCAAGAACTGTTGGCGAAAAATAGTGAACACGAAGATGAGAATAACATTAGATGGAAAAAGGGTGGAGCGCTAAGAACAATACTTCCGATCGCTGCGGCATTTATACCCGGGGTAGGGCCGCTTTTGGCGGCAGGACTTAATGTGGGATTAAATCAAGCCGCGCAATCCAGGCATCCGGAAGAGTTAGGACCCCCGAGTATTGGAAGCGCGTTAGTGCAAGGCGTTTCCGGTTATATGGGCGGTAAGGCCGCTGGTGGGGCAGTAAGTGGCGCTAAGGCCGGTATGCAGGCAGGTAAGAGTTTAGGCGGCATATTGGGTTCAGCGGTGCAGGGCGCTGGAACGGGGACATTCACTACACCTGCAGGACAAAGCACTTCTTTATTGGGCGGCCAGGGATTACTTGGCGGAAGCGCTCCTTCAGGATTGGTTTCACCAACATCCGCGGTGAATATGGGCATTGTTAAGCCAAATACTGCCAATTTATTAGGTTCTCCCAGCGGTTTAGTTGGCCCGGCTACGGAAGCACAGGCCGCCAAGGGATTTGCCTCATTAGCCCAAGTTCCTGCTTCTTCTGTTAGTGGCGGCGTTGCCAACGCGGGAACTCCATCACTAATGGAAGGATTAGGAAAAAGCTTTATCAAGCCGGAAACTATTTTAGGTGCAGGCTCGCTAATGGCTTCCCAAGCTCCCAAAACTCCGCAATTTGAGATGCCTTCTCAAGTAGCCGACATACAGGCCAAGCTAATGCAGGGGGAGGCATTATCGCCATTAGGCCAGCAGGCAAGGAGTGAGTTATCAAAGATAATGGCCTCTAAGCCGTCTGAACTTTACCCTACCGCGAATGATGAGTTTTATAACGCGGCACTCCGCAGGACAAGGCAGTCTTATGCTACCGCCGAGGAACAATTAGACGCCGCATACAATAACGCGGGTATGTATGGAAGCGGTGAGCATTTAGCGGCAAAGGCGAAATTAAAGGAAGAATTAGCCAGGACGGAAAGCGGGCTTGCGGCAGAAACAGAGCAAAGAAGGTTTGAGCTTGCCCGAACTGCACAATACACGGCTACCCAAGATGCATTGGGAGTGGATAAAAATGTTATGGACGATTTAGCCGGTCTTACGGGATTAGATGTGCAAACCGCCGCGATGATATACGGCGCGAAGACCGCGGATGTGCAAGCCATCAGAGAAAACGATGATATACGGCGCGAAGACCGCGGATGTGCAAGCCATCAGAGAAAACCTGGGAACGCTTGGTGTAGAATTATTGTTAAGAGGCCAAGGCGTTCAGAAGTCTGGCGGATTGAATATAAATATCGGCCAATAAGGAGAATAATATGTCAGGATTTTCACAGTTAGGCCAAAATCTTGAACGCGGCTATCTTATGGGCCGGCAGACCGGCGGGCGAGTCAGTAATTTAGGCTCAATAATCGGCAAGGTAGCGGACCGTTTGCGGCAAGAAAGAGAAGGTAAGCAGGCATTAACGGAGAAACAAAACCTACTTGGCTATGAAGGACTGCTAAAAGGCGTTATTGAGCCTACCGAAGAAGGCGGGTTTGATGTGCCTGGGCTGACGGGGAAGTATAAAAGCAAGGAATTTGACGCTCAAAACATCCCTGAAGGGTTTGAGATTGCCGGATATAACGCGGAGGGAAGCCCTTATTTAAGGAAAATTAAAGCAGAAGAAACCGTGGCAACTTCTTTAAAAGATATTAACAAAGCGAAGGCCAATCTTCCGCCCGCTCCTACGGGGAAATTTAATCCTTTGCGAGTGTTGCCAGGATACGCAGATTATGGACAAGACAAGAAAGGGGCTTATAATGCTTTGCGCGCAAGAGGTATATCCCAGGAAGAAGCTAAACGCAGATTAGGAATACAATGAAGGATTTCTTCGCTGAAGAAATAGCGGGCAATGTCGCAACACTCTCCCCTACGGAAGATTTCTACTCAAAAGAAATAGAGGGGAGGACAATAACTTCTAAAGTTAGTAAACCGCCAAAACCATCTTTATTTAAAAAAAAACCACACGAGGAAAGTGCAGGGTTGCAAAAACTTCGATTAGCCAACATTCCAAATCTATTAGCCCAAGAGCCAGGTATAGCCCTGGATAGGAAAGCGTTTTCTCCTGAAGCTATGAAGCGAGGAGCTGATATTTCTGGTATTACGGATATTCCTGCCGTAATGCAAGACATTGCTTCTATTCCCCAAGCGAGGGGGATTCCAGAAATTAGACAAGCCCCGCCTTCAACTATCGGCGAAAAGATAAAAGGATTCTTTAGGGAGTCCCCTCAAGTGGGAATTGCTAAAGCGCAAAATATCTATGCTATTTCACAAGCGGCGGGGATTCCGTTGCCGGAAGTAAGAAAAAATTATCAAGAATTAGCCCGGCAAGAGAAAATTACAGGTATAAGGCCGGGCATAGGCAAAAAAGAATATATGGAATTAGCAACCGCTCCTTTAATGGCGGCAGGATTAGCAGTGAACCCAGTAGGGACATTGGCGGGATTAACTGCTTTTGGAGTTTTGGATAAACTTATTCCTACTGAAAAATTTATTCCCTCTGATATAAATGATGATGTGAGAACCGCTATTGAATTAGCGGATTTTATTGGCAAGGGTGCGATTGTAGGCGGAGTATTCAGAAAAGCGCCCGCGGCATTAGAGAAATTTACTAAAACCAAATTAACGGAATATAATCTGCCCAAAACAGTTAGATTGTCTTCTAAGCAGGTAAAAGATATTTATCAGACAGAGAAGTTGACTACACCTGAACAACAATCTTTATATGGGAGCTTGGGATTAAAAAGTCATCAATTGAGAGATGCTTTACAAAAAGGGATAGATATTAACATCCCTGCTGAAAAGATTGTAAGATTAACTGATAAGCCATTCTGGGGTAAGATAAAATCTGCCTTTGGAATTAAACCGTTTGAAAAGATAACGGCTGCATCAGCAGAAAAGCCGAGGCCAGCTACCGCTGGATTATTACCTCAGCTTAAACCTGCCACCTCGACTATTCCACTTCCGTCAGCTGCAATCGCTCAACCGCCAATCGCCCCAATACCTGTTGTTTCGTTTACTCCTGCCGTTATTACCGACAAAGCCAGAATCCAGACGATAAGAAACAGTATTGCTGAAGGAGAAATGATATTGTATTTCAGGGAAAAAGATGGACAGCAATGAGCTTGATATGGTGCGCAAATCGGTAGAAAACGCAAAAGCAAAGATAGGTGAATTACCAACACCGCCGCCTATACTTATCATACCCAAAGCAAAATTAGACCTTGCCAAATTACCGGATAAACCGGTGGGCGAAGGGAAGGTAAGTTTACCCGCCTCAATCCAGCAAGTCAAAGCCGCAGGTCAATCTTTTGATGAGTGGGTGAAGGGACAGGGGGTAGTGTTTCACGGAGGGGAGAAAGGAATACGTGAGTTTAATACTGCAACTCGCGGCGCGGCAACAAAGGCACAATCAGCAAAATTAGCAACCTTCGTATCAGAGGAGATACCGACAGCGAAATCTTACGCAGAAGGGCTTGCCTATTACAAGGGGGCGGGTGGCAGGCTTGATGCCTTATATAAACAAACAAGAGCAATGGAAGACCCTTGGACGCATACAGTCCCCGAAGAGAAAAGGGGGGAATATGAAAGATTAGTAGAGGAAAGGAAGGCGTTAGAATCAAAATTATTGGAAGATGTTAGTTTAGGAGAAGTTACCACGTGGAAGTTAAATAGTGGTCGAACATTAGACCTCGGTAAAATACCAAGCTTCTCAAAATATACTGGTGAACACGGAAACTTTAGCGAAACTCTACAGTGGGCTAAATTGAACGGATACGACTCGGTTAAATACTATGCTTTTGAGGGTGGGGACAAGGAAGCGTGGCATTGGGCTATATTTGATAATGCAAGATTGACTCAGTCATCCAAAACCCTCCCTCAACTAAAAGCAGAGTGGGATAAACTTTCTCAACGCACAGAACAGCGTTCAATGCCCCCTGGCGGGCTAAGAGCAGCCAAACCCCAAGCCGAAGAGAAGCTTACTGCGTTAAAGTTCGGATTGTCTACGGAAAAACAGGGGGAGTTATTTAAATCATCCGTTTCCGGCACGGGGTTTGCCAAAGAACCCAGTCGCCCACGGGAAATTGATGTAACGCATATAGCCAAGACACCCGAAGAATGGAAAAAGACCATAGAACAGTTGAATAAATTTGGACAGATGCAATCAATACTAAGGCGAACTGGCGGAATTTCTAAGAAGCAGGCGGTAGGGCAGTTTGTCAGGCCGGGCAAGGGCAAACTTACTAAGCGGGTATTGCCTACGGGAGAAGTTAGACTGCGATCAGAATACATAGAGCCACCATTTAATTATGCCTCTGTTTTAGCTCACGAATTGGGCCACGCCTTAGAATGGAATTTGTTAAAAAGTATAAATAAGGAAACTTTCAAAGTTTTTGGCGATGACCTAACCCCGGATATTATCGCAAAGATAAAAGATGAGCTTATCGCTGTTACAAAAGCCTTGGAAGGCGAGGCCGCGGTAAGCGGTAATCCGCGATACTACTTGCAAAAGACCGAACTGCTGGCAAGATTTATGCAGAAGATGATAGAGTCGCCTGGTAATTTAGGGGAAATTGCCCCTACGGCTTGGGATAATTTTCAGAAACAAGCTGTTAAGCATCCAATAATCGGGGAATTCCTGGAGGCAATGCGAGAGACCATAGACAAAGGACAAACAAAGTTTTATATCTTGCCAGATTTAAGAGAGATGCATCTTAGACAGTCGGGCAAAAGGGTAGGCGAGTTAGCTTATGGCGATATATTGGCATATCAAGCGTTAAAAGAAAGAGCCAAGACAATCCTTGAGAGATTCCTGAATACTAAATTTAAAGGGGTTAAAGATAGTCCGGAATTATTATTTAATGCCGCGGAGTCCATCAAAGTAACTAAAAGCGGAAAACCGGAATTCGGGACAAGGGATTTTCAGATAGCGAAAAACGAACAAGAGGAGTTAAATTTACGAAAATTAGGATGGGAATTAACGGGAGAACGGATAGAGGATGGCACAAAATATCCACTATACGCGAAAGCAAGATATACCCCAGAGGAAGCTGAAGATTTTTTTACTCAACTATCGCCGGAGGGGCAGGCGCTGATTAAAGAATTCACCGCCCAAAAAGATGAAGCCAAGGATTTATTTAATAGGGAAGTGCTAAAAGCTACCTATAAAATAGAGGGGGATATAGAGGGTTGGGTTCATCATTATGTTGAAGGGCGGCCAGCGGCAATCCCTGGCGGCAAGAGAATTAAAGAAGCAAAAGCGGGGACGCGATTTCACAGGGAGGGGTCAGAAGATTTTGTCAAGGATTTGCAAAAGTCGCTTTATAAGGCAATGGTAGATTTAGAGGGAGAGAAAGCCTACAATGATTTTATTCAGAGATGGTTTCCACGCGTAACCAAACCTATATTGGAAGGGCAAGCGCCAGAGCCAGGCTGGATAGAGGTTGTCGGCGATATAAAAAAAGGCATCGGGACAACGCAAGAAAAGAAAACCATAATCATAGATAAAGCTACGGGCAAAACCTTTGTCGCGAGACAAGTCCGCTACCAAATGCCTAAAGCCATTTATGAGCGCTATAAACTGATAAAGGATTTGCAGGATGAAGCGACTACAATGATGAGGGTTGTAAATGACTTGAATAGGTATTGGCGGGTAAATATCTTGTTCCACCTTGGTCTGACGGGGACTAACTTTATTAGCGGGGGAATACAATATACGCATAAGATAGTATCGGATTTTTACACTGAATTGCTTACAGGCCAATTAGAGTTTACACAGACAAAGCGGGATGTGTCGGCAATAGTAAAAGCCCTTATGCCGAGAGGGTGGTTTGAGGCGGAAGATTGGATGTATGGCGGAGATGTTTCAAGTTTCTACGGACAATTCACTGAAAAGCCAGGATTAAGCAAAGCGGTTGATGCTTACGCGGATAAAACCTTAAAATTATATGGGGCGGTAGAAAGATATTGGAAGAAGGTTATTTTACTCTCTGAAAATGTTTCTACATTAGACAGGTTAAAACAAGTAACGAAAGAAGGGCTGGCAATTCCGACGAATGAAGAAAGGCAGTTATTGGTTGAACTGAATAATGCTGTTGACTTATACGCGTATAACTATAATAATGTCCCCGGACAGCTTGAGGAGTTTAACCGTCATCCGCTTGGTTCGGCTATCAAACCTTTTTTAAAATATCCTTATAAATACGCAAAGCAGGTCTTAAACATAATAGGGTCAATCTTTGATAGGACTTTGTCTTGGCGGGAAAGATTGGCAAACCTCCTGACCATAACGACACTCGTGTCTGTTTATGCTATGTTGCGTAATAAACAAAAAGAAAAGCAACTTACTCCTGAAGGCACGGAAGAAACACCCGCTTATGTATCTCCACGCGGCAGGCTTTTTATCGGTGCTGACAAGGAAGGCCTGGAGATGTTCGTCCGGACGGCTAAATATCCCTTCTTTAATTTAAGTGAAGCGGGGATGCAATTCGCGGAGGGACACTGGGAAGCCGGCAAAGACCAGTTGTCCGATATGCTTGGTTCTTTGGGCCCTGTGGGACAAATGGGGATGTTGGCGCTTGATTATAGAAATAAGTATCAACTCTATACCCCTGTCCCTGTGATATTAGGAGACAGTATAGCAACTTTTATGCCAGGATACAGGATACTAAATGATATTTCCAGAATGAATGACCCCTTCCAGAGAAAACAGGAATATTTCTATCAGTCTTTTACTAAAGTTATTCCGACAACTGACAACGATTTGCAAGATAAATTACACGGAAAAATAAGAACGATAAGAGTGCCTGTTGAGGGTGCAGTTACGGGAGCGGTAGGCAGACGGACTACAATAGATAAGCCTGTCTTAAATTATAAAGATGATATTTTGCTAAGTTTATTATCGGGAATTTATATTAAACGCATAGACCCAGACGAAGCACAAGCGTTCATTATCCGGAAAGAAAAGAATGAAAGGAAAAAACTAAACCAATGATAGACGCGCGGCAGCATATAATCGGTAAATATACGCCTTACGACTTTGAAACCATTACCATTGCCAACATAGCCATAGGATTGACTGCCAGCAAACTCGCTTCTGCGCCAAAGTCCAAGCGGGTATTCATTACTTTTGAAACTTCTCAATGCCGGATGCGGATGGACGGGACTGACCCCAGCTCTACAGTCGGGCATTTATACAATCCAACACAATCTTTATTATTGGAAGGCTATAGCCAGCTAAATAATGTAAAGTTCATCCGCACAGGCGCTACTTCGGCAACAGCACAAGTAACATATTTACGATGAAAAAAATATTCATACTCTTGTTTGGGTTATTTCTGTTGACTCCGCTTTACGCCCAGGATAGTTCGGAAGGGATAAAAACCTGGGTAGAGGAAGAAGATGGAAGCCCATCTATTATTGTTTATAAACTAAAAGTGGGTAACTCTGAACTTACCGACAATGCAGATGGCACTGCCTCTTTAGCCGGAGGATCTGGCGACATTACCACTGTAGGCGACATTACATCTGGCGCGGCTTTTGACGGCACACAAGGTAATACCCTTACCTTCAAAGGCGCAACCTCTGGCACTACGGCCCTGAAACCTACTGCAATAGCGGGAACTACGATCATTACCTTGCCTGCCGAGACAGGAACTGCCTGCACTACGGGTTCAGTTTGCTCTGGTTATCAGGCAGGAGCATTAACCGGGGATGTGGTTACTTCTGGCGCAACGGCTACGATACAGGCCAATTCCGTAGCTCTGACAACCGATACCACTGGTAACTATGCCGCAGGGGACGCGGAGGCGGGGGGGGCATTGACAGGAGATAGCGCAACTTCATTCTTTTCTACAGGGACGCTGGAAGTGGCTATCGGCGGCACAGGGACTACGACTTCTACCGGCACGGGCGCGGTAGTATTGGGGACATCGCCGACATTGATCACTCCAGCTCTTGGCACTCCATCAGCTCTTGTATTAACCAATGCCACAGGACTTCCGGCAGCCTCGGTATTAGCAGGAACTTTTGGAACAGG
>Ga0075786_104_pt1 | contig 85758 bp, 106 predicted proteins | sample RifGroC1_FD_67882 | JGI IMG/M metagenome (GOLD analysis project Ga0075786, IMG submission 67882) | Microgenomates bacterium GW2011_GWC1_46_16 | reverse complement strand
ATCAATTCTCGTTTTGGGGATCGTCCGAAAGTGTTTGATCCTCTGCTTCCCCACTTTCCCCTGCCCCAAATCAATCAAGTGTTCTCCCAGTATTTCTGTTCCATCGGTGTATGTCGCCAAAAGTGACACTTTATCGTACGAAATCGGCAAAATCTTCCCTCTTACATCCAACAATTTCGCCGTTTCCTTGATGGCCCCTCGCTGGTCGCCCAACACATCTGACACCGCCGCCATAAATAAATTCCCAAACGTCATTCCGCTAATTCCTACTCCCTGATAATATCGATACGAAAATAATTTTCGCAAAATTCCCTCATTCGCCGAAAGCGCTACCATACACTGTCTCACTCCCGACGTCGGCAGCAAGCCAAATTCATCCCGCAAAACTTTGTTACTCCCGCCATCATCCGCCATCGTCACAATCGCTGAAATCTCTAAATCATTGTATTTTTTCAAGCCCCTAAGCACTGTATATGTTCCCGTTCCCCCCCCAATCACCACAATTTTTTTCTTCATCCCCAAAAGATATCCTTGATAGTCACGGTAATTAATAACAAAATAAGTAAGGCCATTCCGACTGCGTTGACATATTTTTCGACTCTCGCAATGCGTTTTCTTCCCACAACTTTTTCCAATCCGATTAACAATAATCTGCCCCCATCTAAGGCCGGGATCGGCAACAAATTAAAGATCGCCAAATTTAGTGAAATTATTCCCGCAAATCTAACAAGCACAATCCACCCTTGATCAGCCGCTTGCTGTCCAATCTGCACTACCTTGACCGGTCCCGATACATTTTTGACTAGCTCAACCGGGTGAGCCAATATTCGCCCAAATTCTTTAGTCCATCCCCACGCTTCCTTCATCCCCTCATTAGCTCCATAAAAAGGGGCACTGTACCAAGCCTTCTGTTCGTAGACAATAATTGGCACATCCACAACTCCCACTCCCAAAGATCCCTCTCCCTCTGGTGGGTTCTCCCGTGGGATCACATTCACCACTGTTTCACTTGCGCTCCGCTGCCCATTTGCGTCTACCGTTGATAGGTAAAGACTAATCATCTGACCCTTGTTCTGTTTGATCATCTCCACAAACTTATCCGCGTCATCAATTTGTTCTCCTTTAACTCTCACAACTACCACTCCGACAGTTACTCCCGCCGCTTCGGCTGGAGATCCAGCAATCACCTGTGAAACCATGACCTGCTGACCCACCTCTTTGGGTACACCTAAGCGGGTATACACCACACTAAATGCCAAGATCCCTAGCACCAAATTCATAGCTACTCCCGCAACGGTTACCAAGGCTCTTTGCCAGGCCGGCTTGGCAAAAAACAGTTTCTTCCTAAGCATTGGATTAATCTTCTCCCACAAACTAGGATCCTCTTCTTCCCCAGCCAAACGTACAAATCCTCCAATTGGCAGCCAGTTTAAACTAAACTCCGTCTCTCCCCACATTCCCAATTTAACTGCTTTCGGCGGCAACCCAATCCCAAACTCCTCCACCTTAATCCCAAACAACTTTGCTACCAAAAAGTGTCCCAATTCATGCAATAAAACCAGAAGTGATAAAACTAGAATCGTCGTCACCGCTCCGATTATACCCTACAAACAGGTAATCGCCAGAACCCTTACATTTTCTCCCGTTTTCCCACTGACTCCCTTTACCAACACTTCGACTGTCTTACTCGGATCTCTCAGATAATCCTGTTTCAATAACTCTTCCACGCTCGCCGGCTTCATCGAAGCCACCTGCATCGCTAGTTCCTTCCCGAGTTTCTGGAAATCCTCTGTTTTGGCAACAAAATCCGTTTCACAAGCTAGTTTTACCAACGCTCCCACTTTCCCATTGAAATGCACGTAGGCAAACACATGACTAGCTCCCGTCTCTCGATCAGCTTTCTTCTCTGCTTTAGCGAGTCCTTGCGCTGCAATCAATTTCTTGGCCTTTTGGACATCTCCCTTACTCTCCGTCAAGGCTTTTCTCACCTCCATCACTCCCGCTCCGGTCTCCTCACGTAGCTCTTTGATTTGTTCCATGGTAATTTTCATACTTTCCCCTTTGCTTGGTCCTTGGCCAACTTGAGTCCTTTTTCGATGGCTTTTGACACTGATTCAAGGAGCATGACCACAGCTTTCAAAGCATCGTCATTGGCAGGAATTACTTTGGTAATAAAAGTCGGATCACAGTTGGTATCGCAAATTGCGACAATTGGGATTTCCTTGGCAATTGACTCTGCCATCGCAGTATTCTCGCGGATCGGATCCACGATAAAGACCAAGTCAGGCAGTTTGGTGAGCAGTACTACTCCCCCATACATCCGTTCCAGTCTATCCATCTCCCGTTTCAAAATCACTTGCTCTTTTTTGGTGTATTTCTTGTAATCACCCGCTTCAAATTTTTTCTTCATCTCCACCAACTTGGCAATTCGATTTTTGATTTGTTCCCAGTTGGTAAACAAGCCACCCACCCACCGGTTGGCGATGTAAGGAACCCCCAATCGCTCAGCCTCGGCTTTAATGGTCGGTGCAGCCTGGCCTTTGGTTCCAACCAGCAAAATCTGCCCACCCTTAGCAATTGCTTCGGTCAAATACTCACAAGCCTCTCCCAACTTCTCTCTGGTTTTCACCAAGTCAAAAATCTGTACTCCATTTTTGATGGCATACACATATTTATCCATTCGTGGGTTACGTCTCTTCACCGAATGCCCAAAATGCATTCCGGTTTCTAACATGTCCTTTAACTCAGGAAGATTGGTTGATTCACTCACTTTGCCTCCTTAAACTTCTCCAGGGGCCTGAAATCAGGAGGTCTCCCCTAGATGTAAATTTTGTAACTCTGGAATTATATCACAAACCCTATTCATGGGGCTCAAACTTCTCCCGCTCACCAAGCTCTGGTGGTTTTAAAAGTTCTTCAATTAACTGATCATACTCGGGTGTTCCTGGAGATACCCCCCTTGACTCAATCGCTCTTCTCATCCAACCAGGAATAATTTGGATTGCGTCAGGCGGCAATGGCGTCCAATCATATCTTACTTTTTCTGACATAAATATCCCCTAGATTCTCCATCAAACAAGCTATTGTAACAGGCCCTACCCCATTTGGTACCGGCACCGCCACCCTCGCTTTCGCATACACTTCTTTGGTCATATCTCCCTGTGGCGCCCCTACATCTATCGCCACAATCCCTGATCGTACCATCTCCCCCGTAATTAGCCCAGGTTTCCCCACACAGCTAATCACTGTATCAGCCTGTGCCAGATCACCCGCCAAATCCTTGGTCTGGCTGTTCACTGCCACTGCTGTTACTTCATGTTTCTTGCTTAACCAGGCGATCAATGATTTTCCCACCGCTCCCGTCCCCCCCACCACCACAATTTCCCTTTGCCACAGTCGGTCATCCGCCACACTCTCCATGATGCTAATAATTGCTCTCACCGTGGCCGGCATAATCCCCGATTCTTCACTCCGCAGTCCATCTACATCTTTGGTCAGGGGGATAGCCGCCAATACTTCCCGTACTTCGTTTTCCTTTAAACCTGGAATCGGTAGTTGTACCATTAGACCCGTTACCTCCGTGTATTCTCCAATTTCTCGTACCCTCTTTTCTAATTCCTCTTTCCCAATTCCTGTGTCCAACCTTACCACCTCAAACTCCACTCCTACCCGTTTGGCCGCCTCACTTTTGAGCCGCGTATATAGCTCGCTTGCCGGGTCACTCCCCACCAACACACTCACGATTTTGGGTTTTGTCTCCATCTCAGAAACTCTTTGCCGAATCTGCTCCTCTATCTCAACTGCAAATCTTTTACCATCAAATAACATACCTACGGATTATACCGTGTTTATTTAACTACCTGGCAAATTACCTCACTCTCGGCATACTTGCGATCTATCAGCTTGACCACAAACCGCTCCACTTGGGGGAAAAGCAGGAAAATACTCATCGCCGCCATCCGCATTCTGGCTTCATAAATCTCCAGAAACATCTTGGTAAAAATCTCCCGATAACTACTGCCTTGTTTATACTCTGCATGAAAACTCTCCGGCACCCAAATCTTCCCGTCCCCCTTCGTAAAACTACCGAATTTCTCTTCCAACTGTTCAACCTCAAAATCCAACTGCCACTCTAGAGCCTTTGGCGCCATCGCCCAGGAGCTTCGCACGATTAGCGCATTGAGTAAGATATGGACATCTTCTTCCAAAGCATTGTTAGCAATCCCGCTCGCATACGAGCGATCCCCAATCCTATCCCGTCCGACATGCATCTTATCTGCTGCAACCAGTGCCCACTGCAACGGTATCCCTGCCCCCAAGTTTACCCCTAAATCCGCTAGCATTGGCTCTTCGTGAAAGAGAATTGTGTACAAAACAGCTCTCCATTCCGCTTCGTGCAATTTTGTATTAGCAAATAGCCGCGTAAGTAGCCAAGCCGAGTACATGGAATGCTCTTTTCGATCGCACAAATTCCCCAAATCATGGGTCATCCCGACCAAAGTTAATAAGTTCTCACTTTTACTCTCGTACCATCCTCCTTTGTTCCCATAGCTCTTCCCCGCTCTAGCTAATAGTTCGATGGCCGTTCCCGTCACCCACAGAGTATGCCTATCGGTATGATCATTAAATCCGTGTGGCAACTCCAGGTCAAGCACGGGACCCACATAATTCCACGTTTTCCCTAGCCCCCGATACAAATACGCCAGTGACTCCCCTTTGCCTGACAAATGTAAGTATTCCCCAAAATCAAACAATTGTTTTACCTTCGGCACGCGATGATTAGTCAAAAACGGGAAATCGTCCTTTTGGTACTCGATCCCCGCCGAATGAAAGTACTCCCACAAACCCACTCCGTCTGCCCTTCTCATCTCGTCACTACCAAGAAAGGGAGAGTGAATATCTATATTCCATTTGGGTACCGACTGATTTATCACCCCCTCATTCTACAGGACACACCAAACAGTGTATTTATGGTAGGCGCACAAATTTCGTGCGACTGCCAGTAAACCATAAGCTATAATGTACCCATGTCCAAACTACAACAAACCGATCCCGAGATCTATGCCCTGATCCAAGCCGAAGAGAAGCGTCAAACCGACGAACTAGCCATGATCCCCAGCGAAAATATTGTCAGCGAAGCAGTCAAAGAGGCCGTCGGCAGTGTTCTCATGAACAAATACAGCGAAGGCCAGCCCGGCAAACGTTACTACCAAGGTAACGGCAACATCGACGCAATTGAATCCCTCGTGGAACAACGCGCCCTCCAAGTTTTTGGCCTCGATTCAAAGGATTGGCATGTCAACGTCCAGCCAGTGACCGGGAGTATAGCCAATTTTGCCGTCTATGCCGCACTTTTATCCCCCGGCGACCGTATGCTTGCCATGTCCCTCTATGACGGTGGTCATCTCACCCACGGCTGGAAATTGCCGGATGGCAAACCCATTAGTTTCACTTCCAAAATCTATGATACCTACTTCTACAATGTCGACCCCCAGACCGAAGTTTTTGATTATGCGCAGATTGCCAAAATTGCCGCTCAGGTTAAGCCCCAAATCTTAATTAGTGGTGGCACCGCCTATCCTCGCGAAATCGATTATGCCAAGATGCGCGAGATTGCCGACTCAGTCGGAGCTATCTACATGGCTGATGTCGCCCACGAGGCGGGCTTAATTGCCGGTGGAGCCAACACTTCTCCCTTCCCCCACGCCCATGTTGTCACTATGACTACAAGGAAGACGCTTCGCGGCCCGATCGGCGCGATGATCTTCGCCAGCAAAAAACTTTTGGGTGACAGCGTTGCCGAGAAAATCGATTTTGCTGTCTTTCCCGCCCTCCAGGGTGGACCCCAAAACCACAGTATTGCCGGGATTGGCGTGGCTCTCCACGAAGCCTTGCAGCCCGAATTTAAAACCTATGCTCAGCAGGTAGTGAAAAACGCCCAGGTTCTAGCTGCTGAACTTAAAAAGGCCGGCTTCCATGTCGTCTCCGGCGGCACCGATAAACACCTGATCCTTCTGGATTTGCGCAACAAAGGTATTTCCGGCAAAGACGCTGCTCTCGCTCTTGAAAAAGTTGGGATCATTACCAACAAAAATACCGTGCCCGGGGAAACCGGCAAACCCTGGAACCCCTCAGGTCTCCGTCTCGGCACCCCGGCTGTTACTACCCGCGGCTACACCGAAAAAGACATGCTCGAAGTTGCGAAGAAAATTATTGCTACGCTTTCACCCTCTAATTAGTCACCCTGTTCATAATTAACCTGGTCGTCTCTTCCACACTAAATCTCTTTGTATCCACTGTCATGTCGTACAACAAGCGATTTAGATATGACCTCCCCCCATAACGATCTGTAAACACTCGCAAATTACTCGCTTCTCGTTCATTAGTAACATACCGCGCCTCAGCTAGATCTTTATATAATTCAGGGTCCCGTGCAAATATCCTTCGAACTCTCTCTTCCGCGCTACACACCAATAAAACCTTTAACACTCCCGGCAAATTATTTACGACTGCCACCAACCCCGCCACCCTCCCTTCCTCAATCGTTCTCCCCTTCTTCATTTCTTCTATCATCATTTGGTCAATTCCATCGTGGACACTGTCACCCGCTAATTCCGCCCCATAACTGCTCATCCCATTCCGCTCACACCATATTCGGTATAACTCTCCCGCTCCAAACACCTCCCATCCCAACTTACTACCCAACTCACGTGCAATCGTCGTTTTCCCGCTACCCGCTTCTCCCGCAATTGCGATCGATTTTATCTGCTCTAGGCTCATATATTATCTACTGCTTAATGTTCCATTAATCATCCCGCTTGCAACCATTACTAGAGTCTCATTCACCCAACGTACACCATGTCCACTTTTCATCTCATCCTGTAATATTTTAATTACCCCACTAGCTCCACTTATACAAGTCGGAATAAATTCTGTTCCCTCAAAAGTCCAAACTTCTATAAAAGCCTCAGCATCATGCTTATGTCCTTTAACTTCACAATTAAACAGCCCGGGAGGTGACTCACGGTTAAAATAACCCTCTTGCTGATCCGAACCCAACAGCGAAGGACCTTCCTTTTTCGACATCCCAAGATTATAGGATATTAATTAACAATTTTCAAGTTCTTTGCGACCATCTCGACCAACTTTGTTCGAGCCTTCTCCTCATGCGCAAAATCCAGCTTATCCGTCTCCACCACCAACACATTATAATCTGGGTGAACCGTAGCTCCCGCCAGCCACTCCCGATTAACTTGTTTCATCATCAAAAAATAAGTTGGATCTACCGTCTCAAACTCTCGCCGTGACTCATGCGCTCGACGGATCAACTCTTCATCCCCTACTGCCAAATAAACTAATAAGTCAGGAGCCGGAGCTACCTTCCAATCTAGTTGCCGGAAAAAATGCTCGTATTCCCCAAAATGTGCTTCGCTCATTCTCCCAAGCCTTCGATTAGTCTCGGCATAACAAAAATCCATTTCCGGGGATACATCTTGAATCAGCACTTTAGCATCAACCTTTTTGCTTACCTGCTCCCATTTTCGCTGGACAAACCATTTTTGTGATTCCAAAAAATTCTTCTCTGGGTCGGCATAACTTTCTTTCAAGTACGGATTGTGCTGCCAATCCTCATAACTTTCCAAAACCCTATGTCCCCGTTTTCTCAATCCTTCCCCGATTACTTTGACTGCCGTGGTCTTCCCGACTCTCATCGAGTCTGCCATCACCTCAATGCGAATTCCCTCCTGCTTTTGCCTCACCCGTGGGTATACTAAGTGATTATTTTTTCCCATATTTGCTAATTGACAACAAACATACTTGCTCGATTAAGTAATTCGTGAGCAAAAATATTTTTCAAATTAGATAGGTCAACTCTTTCCCCACTCATCAATTTAGGAGCCTGCAATCTCGTCAACACTGTCTCGCCCAAAAACCCTTGAGCCAAATGAGGAATCTGGCTATCCGCATTGCCGATCGAGCGGCGGATCTCCTTCATAAACCCATCTCCTCTCACCCAGGGTAGTAAACCCGAATCCCGGTGCTGAAAATTTACTTCCGTTTTTAAGATCATTATTTCTGCCAAATCCATTCCCAATGCCGCCGTTCTCGCGATCATTTCATTAATGAGTGGTTTATCAATATATTCCGAGCGTCCCATCAAAGCTGCCATCACTTCCTCACTATTAGGATCGTTCGGGCAAGACCGCCTCATTTTGCCAACTACAAATACGAGTACATCTGCCATCTCATTTGCCACATTCCAATAGTCCTTCGCTCGTTCTCGTTCATACCAAGGTAAATGTTTATCTTTTAACAAAACTAGCTCATGTTCCAATGGTTCCTTCTCTTTCACTTCCCTTAGCTCATCATTAATTAACGATTGAATATCTCCCAATCCAGGTATTTCTCTCAATTCGCGCTGTAAATCATCCCAAGTAACCAGTGCGCTCACTGCCAAGTCCAACCTACCCCTCAACGGTGTCGGCAACCTGCCAATCTTATATAACTCATGCTCAAATCTCGGCCTATTAACATCTATTTTCCCCAAAAATTCTGCCACCAAACTCATACTTATCCACTATACCGAGCTTTATCACTCCCCCACAACCTCTCAAAAATAATCACACCTACTCAGTTTTAGTTTTTTATAATATCGTACGTCGGAACATTCAACCACGTTTCTTCAAGAGCAAACCCAAACCCGTTCCCACCAATACGATCAAGCCAACATATTCGAGTAACTGTGGCCAGTAAAAAATTATTACTTCTGAGTTTTGATTTTTGAGTTTTGAGTTTATTTCCCATCCATTCGCCCAGCCATCAACTTTTACGTGGCTAAACTTTTGCACTTTGAACTTTGAGTTTTCAGTTTTTATTGCCACCCATCCCGCATCATATCCCTGAGATAACTTGATTAGTCCCTGCCCCTCTACTTTTACTTTGTACAACCACGTCCCCGTCTTACTTACCTCTATTATTCTGAGATTATTATCAAGTGTTTGATTAGTTATCAGTTTTGTTCCTGCTATCTGCGATAGTGGCAACCATCTCACCTCTACTGGTTCCACAATATTTTCTGTCCTTTGTCCAAAACTCCGCGTCTCAATATTTAGGGTATAAAACCCGTCCCAGCTCCAAGGCAGCATGGTAAAGGCCTGATCAAACTCACTCTTCCCTAACAAATACTCCAAATCATTTCTTTTTGATCCCGTATTCCACAGGAAAAACTTGACGCTTCTCCCCTCAATGTTCTCCCCTCTCACTCTCATCAAATACGGGAGGCGCGGATCCAGCTCACTCATGACCACATAATCACACACAGCTCCTCTTTCGTCCGCTATGTACACATTCCCGCTCTTCTCTGCCATCCCCCGGCTTAGGACATCACAATTTCCGATAGTTCCCTGCCCACTCCTCCCAAAATCATACACAAATGGCTCTCCCCCAACCTCCACTATTACCCTGGAATCTAACATCTGGAATCTAAAATCTTGTCTGTACTCACTCCACTCCTCATTCTCACTCACCCTCGCCACAATATAGTTTTTCCCCTCTTCTGGTTTCTCCTTCCCCCTAAATACTGGACCATCTAAGTCGTTTACTTTGTACGCTGGCAGTGGCACTTCGTCCTGATAATTAATCCGCACAATTTGCCCCACTTCCCACCCCGGCACCACCAATTCTTGACCTTGTTCTACTTTGTTAGCGGTAATCTGTAGGCTATTATCCTGGTACTCTACTCCCGTGATCTCTTCCCTCATCAGTCCTGCAAAAGGAAAAATTATTCCTCTCTCCGAGTTTTCTGAGTCTTCTGAGTTTTCCGAAATATACGTCCCCACTTCCTCATACACTACATCCCTCCTCACTTTGGCTGTATCTGCCTCGACCCACGTATATTCTCTTGGCGTGCTTACAAAACCAGTCTCTTCTCCGGTCTCCCACACCGTCAAAGCTCCTTCGCGGAATGTCTGTTTCCACCCTAGTTGCTCAGCAATTTTTTTCGTTTCCTCTATCCTGAGTATTGTCGCATCTTGCCCCGGCGCAATTACACTCTCATCCAGTAGTACATATCCCACATCGTATTTATCTAGCACCCTCCTCACTCTCCCCGTCTCTTCTCTATACAGCGCATCACTAAACTCATTATAAAATCCCTCGTTATACGGGCTCCACACATCAAAAGCCCGGTCTAATATTGGTTGTTCTATCCCATACCACAAAAATCCACTCCCGGAATACCCCCAATCATGTACCTGCCATCCCCACATCCAAGCACTAGGTAAATATACAACTCGTCCACTCTTATTTTCTTTGTCAAAGAATCGGTACAACAGTCTGTATTCATCAGGGAATTCCACCTTCATCGAATCAAACACTAAACTTCCCTGGAAAACTGGCCACACAATATAACCAGAAACTCCAATTATAAAAACAGCCAAAATATTTACTGCCAATTTTTTCCTTTCCAAAACCTCCACAATTACGCCCAAACCCATAGCCAGTACCATTGCCATCACCGCTGACCATTTAGTAAACACCGACCTAAACATCTCTCCAAAAAAAGGGACTTTTCCGATCAGCCAACTATATACAAATCCAATTGGAGGATTATTAGATGCCAACATAAAATATGTCAGTCCAAAGACCAATATAACCCACGAGCTTATCCGCTTTTTTATCACCCCCATCACGGTCCCAAAAATACTCAACCCAGCTACCAATAGATTCAGTAAGCTGGCAATATTATCACTCACCCATCCTTGCCAAACCTGCAGTAGTCTCCCCCAACCATTACCTTTCCACTCAAGATATTCTAGCCAGAATCCACGCATCGACAATACATCTCTCCACCCACCCATTGCTTCATTCATATGAGCAGTTTCTGGTGAGGCAACGCTGTTAATTTTTGACATTCCTACCACACCTGCATTACTCACCACAAAATACATAACAGGTAGTAACCAAAATGCATTTACCATAAATACAACTGTCCATCCAGTCAAAACTCTTTTCCAGTTAGTACTCAAATATGTCAAAGAAATTATTCCCAGTATTAGCACATAAACCACAAACAATGTCTGTACATAAAAAGCCGTCGTAGCCAGTATCGAAACTCCCAAAAATTTGAGTAAATCACGTCTGTTCCCCTCTTTTAGATATCTCGTAAACATAGAAATTAGCCACGGCAAAAATCCATAAAATCCACTAAATGATTCGTAAGGGGTGTAAAAATACTGGACAGTCGCCAAATTAAGTAGATAAAAAGCGCTAGTAACCAAACTAGCCGATTCACTCCACTTCCACAGTTTCATTGTCAAATACCACATCCCTATCGGGCCGAGTGCCAACATCCCCATGTGCCACACCCATCGCAAATAATTGCTAGGCACTACAAAACTCACTATCCAAAGCAGAATTGTCCTAGATAAATCAGCTACATGACCCATCCCACCTAGGTGACCCAAACCTCGAAATTCTTGCCACACAACACTCAACCCCCTACTTATTTCCAACTTAAAGTTAATTTCTGGGTGCAAGTTATCCCACCCCGACAAATACTCGTTAACACCAATTCTATTTTGAAATATTACAGTTCCAAGGATCAGTAAAAAAATTATCTTCCGCCAGCTTAGCCATCTCAACAGTTTTTTCATCTTAGATTTAGTATATTACCTCACCAACCATGTAGCTATAGCAGCCGTCATTCCAGCCAATCTCAATTGTATTTGTCTTGTCGTATATCTCCCGGTACTTAAAACTAGCGTCTTTACATCCCCAACCTGACTCATCCTGATCAGGTGAAACAACGGATAAATAATCACATTAGGCAATATTCCTACGATCATTTGTTGCATTAACCCCATAACCTGCCCTCGCAAGTTTGGTACATATCCATACTTCTTGACCGCCCTACTTCTCACAGCAATCGTGTCATAGAATGTCTTCTTAGGGTTGCGTAGTGAAAGAGAGTCATTGTGGATACGATATTGGAGAATAGTGTCAGGTAAGTTGGCGAGTTGACCGTATTGAGCCAAAAAAAACAATAGTTCTAGGTCATGTGCTAGTACCACATCAGAGTGATAGACAAGTTTGTGTTTCCCTAGTAGTTTTGTATTTACCATAATAGTCGGGTGTTGTACAGGGTTATATTGGTATAGAGCCGAATAAATTTGGGTGTGAATTAAAGGAAAGCTTTTCTCTCCAATACTTTTACCCAAACTATCGATCAGCTCACACTGCCCCCCGACCGCAATCGCCTCAGGATTAGATAGTAAATAATTCACTTGTTTTTCAAATCTATCTACAATTGCAATATCATCCGCGTCCATACGGGCTATGAGTTTTCCACGAGCTTTATCTAAAGCGAGATTTGAAGCATAGCTAGCTCCTCTATTTTTATCATAACTAATTACCTTGATACGCTTATCAGATTGTGCAATTTTTCGCACTACAGAAAGCGTATTATCAACCGATCCATCGTTTACTACTATTAGTTCCAAGTTTGGATATGTTTGAGCTTGGATACTGCCGACCGCTTGCCCTACAAATTTATCCGCGTTGTATGCAGTCATTATGACACTGACTAGTGGGTGCAATTTTTTATTTTGCATATCCACCTTCCGAAATTAGTGTCACATAAGCAGATTTTGCGAGCATCATATTCAATTTTTCTGGTGTATAGTCGCACTTTATCTTGAGTCGCTCATCCATGATTTGACCTATCTTTAGCCCACAAGACTTTAAAATTTTGGTCAAATCAATCGCAGAATACCCGAGCTTTTGTAATGCTTCTGGGTTACACTCGCAGATCACTGTGATTTTCTTTTGGTTGCGGATCATGGTTTTAGCGCCTTTTAGCACCATCACCTCCGCCCCTTCGACGTCGATTTTGATCAGATTAATTTTTTGTATTCTTTTTGCCTTCATCCAACCATCCATCGTCATCGTTTTCACACGCAAATTACCCCTTCTACTCAACCCATTCTCCCCAGGATTAGCCCTATCTTCACTAAACCGGTGCAAACCATCAGTATCACTCAAGGCAACTTGCACTATCACAACATTCTTATGTCCAGCTACATTTTTTGTTAAATATTTCCAATTTGTCTCACAAGGTTCAAACCCTATTACCCTCCCTTTATTCCCCACCAATTCAGCTAATTGTTTGGTAAAATATCCCACATTCGCACCTATATCTACAGCTATCACACTCTGTTTCACGTTTGTTTGTAGGTAATCAGTCAAAAGCGGTTCGTACTTACCGCGCGTCCGTAACATCAGCCCTAAGCCCGCATCACGTGCCGACACTATCAGATTCTTTCCATAACCTGTGTTTACAGTTATTGGTGAATCTTTTTGAATCATGGCAAATACATACTTAAATAGCCACAACAAAAAGGGAAACTTCTTGTCCATTCCCCTTCCGCCAAATATCATATTAATTTTTTCTAGTATCTTCTCCATATCGCCTTTGAGCACACAAATTATTATGTACTCAAGAAGCGAGGCGTGTAGGTATAGTTTCCGATTAAGGAAAGATACGATACATTCTCGCTAGTGGTCGTAAAACCTAAGTTGTAAATAAAAACTGGAGGCAGCCCATGTGCGACAAATGTCGACAGGTTATGCAAGTTCGCGTGAGCGACTGCATGTGGGTGGCTGAGTTTGGTCACTCCAGTTTTCTTCGGTTTGCTAGACCGGTTACTGCTTCTGTGAAAAGCGGGTGAGGATAGGAAACTTCGCAGCGTCATCCGGAAGGATGATTGTCAAAGTGTCCATCTCACCATCGCGTTCCAACAGTTGTCGGGATTGATCAGCCAAATTGGCTTTAACGTCAGCTATGCTGCCGCCAAAATACCAACCTGTACCACCTTTGTGACCCGAAAGCCACGCGACCGTGTGGGGACGAACCGCAAACACTGCCCGATGGGAAGTGCCATTGGAGTCAACCCACCAAGTTTGTGCTACCACCCAGCATGTCTCATCGAGACCGCCAACTGGAGCTTCTCCATAGCTTGCACCGGAGACTTGGTTGTCATTCTGCCAAGAAGTGACACCATGATTGCGACAATCTGCTGTTCCCAAATCAACGGGAGCATTCAGCGGCTGTGCAGTCGGCACAGAAGGTGAGCCGGGGTTGGGGAGGCATGCCGACAACAGGGCAACAATCACGAACAGGGGGATCAAGATCTTTTTCATGGGAATCTCCTAAAACTCATTACTGAGTCTTCCAACTCTCGCGCACACGGAATGCGACGATGAGCAGGGTGAAAATCACGACAAGGGCAAGCACAACACCGTAGCCAACAAATGGCGCTACAAAGACAACCATCACATAGACGGCGGTCAATATGTAGGTGAGCCACGCGGCTTTACGGGAAAAGAGCTTGCCACCAGCCCAATCATTGGGAAGAGACTGCAGGAAGGCGAAGCCTACCAACAAAATCCCAATGAACTGAGCAACCGGACCTGGCGCCAACCATGAGGCTGGGTCTAACAACCAACTCGTAACATTTTGTTCCATCTTACTTTCTCCTTTTCTCAATTTTTTTCACCAAATAATCTGGTGTACCTTGCCAATAATTTTTGTGATTATTTACAAGCAAAGTACACCAGACCAAAGGTTACTCAATTTTCAAAAAGAAGCTCCTGTTCGTTCCCATTTATATACAACTTATTTAGCGATTGTCATGCTTTCGCATGACAAAGTATCTACTCCTGGGATTGCTCCCTAGAGTTCTACACGCCTTGTTAAAGAGCTACTAGCGCCACCGATATCTTCACGCTCTGTGAGTCACCGGCTTTACCAGTACTTGAGGAGTTAACCTCAAGAATGGAGACTGCGAACCTGCCCTTGTCGCAGTCCCCATTCCTAGGGTCATATCCTATAGCTATTAATTTTTAAGGTACGACTAATTGCTTAGTGGTTTTGCCCTAAGTTTCTCTTATTTGGGTGGCTCAGGGCAAAGCCAAAAAACGCTGGAAAAAAGTTTATCCGAGGATGTAGGATTTGTAAGTTAATTTGTAAAGCACTGTGGCCAGCAAAGCTGCTCCGGCAACACTAGCTAACATTTTGAAAATCTGTTCATTACTGATTCCGGTTTCGACCACTTTATGCTCAATCGTGACGTTTGTAGTCGCTTCACCGCAAACCTCGCCTCCACCGTAAACACTGGAACAGGTGCGGACAGTCTCAGCCGCCACTGGGGTGGCCAAAGCGAATAACAGGGTAACCAACGCTATAAGTCTTTTCATGTGCCGCATTATACACGGCCAGATCGATTTGTCAACCCCTATAGGACTATTCAACTAAATCAGCATAAACTATGATGCGAATCGGTGAAATCATGAACTTGCAGGTATACATAATCAACTCGCTCGAGTAATCGGCAATCTCCGTCGCCTCTGTAACCTGGGTTACTCTATACATATATCGGTGCTGATTCCACACAATTGCTACCTGGTCACCCTCTTCTAGTTTTGGCAGATTATAGAAGGCATTTTGTTCGCGGTAGTCCTGCGTCCACTCTATATACCCAAACCGATGGGCCGCCAAGATAATCGGCCTCCCCTCTTCCACTGAATCTGGCTTTCCAAACTCCATCACTCTCCACACGCCCTTCTTGAGCGCTTTCTCATAGTTATCCCCTTCCCCCTCCCAAATCACCGTATCCACTCCAATCTTGGGAATCATCAGGTAATGCCCCTCCGGGAGCGTAATATCGCGGGTAAAGACGGGTACAACTGGCGGCTCCGCAACTACCGGTCTAGGCGAAGCAACCGCCACCATTTTCTGACTAGTTTCGGTGAGTGCCTTCCCTAGTAGTTCCGAAGTCCTGGGCACAACCGTGTAATACAGATATAACCCCACCGGATAACTCGATAAGAGGGCAAAGATCCCCCAGAGAGTTAGCGCCATCCCCGCAAAAATCAAGGCTAGAGTCGATGGCCCCCGCTTATATAGCACCCGGTACTTCTTCTCCCGGCGTCTCTTCCACGTCTCCCAATATTTCATGGTTCTATTCTACGCGATTGCCTGCCAAAATGCGGCCACGGCAGAGACTCCTCGTTCGATCGCCGCAAGCGACAGATTTTCGTCTACTCCGTGCATCTCCCCTGCCCAACCAGACAATAGTACTTGGGGAGTAATCATCTCGGCAAAGTAGTTGGTGACGGGCAAACTCGCCCCCTCAAAACGTACTACCGTCTTTTTTCCAAATGCTTTGGCCAAAACTTCTCTGGCAACCCTGATTACAAATGAGTCAGGGTCAGCTAAATAGGCATCGTTACCGTTGTCAATCTCCCACTCCCACGCTACTTCCGAGGGGATAATCTTAGCCATGTACTGCTCGGTTAACTTGGCAATTTCTCGCCAATCCTGCCCCGCTACCAATCGGAAATTAAGCTTGGCTACAGCCTCTTTTGGCACAATATTCTTAAATCCCTCGCCCGAATATCCGCCGGTAATCCCGGTAACCTGCAAAGTCGGCCGCAGTCCCACTCGCTCCTGGGTAGAGTACCCCGCTTCCCCCGCTAAAGCTTTTGCCCCAGTTACGCGCAAAAACTCGGCTTTGCTCCAACCCTCCCCCTTCATCACCCGTTTAGCCGAAGGTGAGATTGGTTTAACTGTTCGGTAAAAGCCCGGGATCTTTACGATCCCCGCTGGATCAGCCAGCTTAGAGAGCACTGTCGCGAGAGTGTTCACCGGGTTCGCAACGGCTCCTCCATAGCTTCCTGAGTGCAAATCCTTCTTGGGACCACGCAAGGTTAAACAACCATTCAAACAACCTCGGAGTCCCGCATCGATTGTCGGCGCTCCTTGGGTCGTTGCACTCCCATCCGCAATCCAGACGATATCGCTTTTGAGTAGCTTTTTGTGTTGCCGGATAAATGTTTCCATTTGGGTACTTCCGACTTCTTCCTCTCCTTCAACTACCAGCTTGAGGTTGACCGGGATCTCCACCTTCTTTGCCATCGCCTCCTTGATTGCCAACACCTGGCACCAAAATTGACCTTTATTATCACTACTTCCCCTCCCCCAAATGGCCCCGTTCTTGATGGCTCCTCCCCAGGGGTCCACTTGCCACTCGTTAATTGGCTCTGCCGGCTGAACATCATAGTGGCCATATACCAGGATTGTCTTTTTGGCGGGGTCACCCCCCAACTCGCCGTACACTATCGAATTCCCCTTGGTTGGGATTACTCGGGTCTTTACCCCCATTCCTGCCAAATACTTGGCCAACCACTTGGCCGTTGCCTGGCAAATTCCTTTGTGTTGAGTACTCGTACTAATACTCTCAAATGAGAGGTAGGTCTGTAAATCAGTTAGGTCTAACATAACTCCTCCTTATTTTATAATAATTAATTTTATTTGCGCTCGATCCCGCCCCTTGGCGGCAGCTCCCTCATCTCCCACCGGTCGACTCCGTACCACGTGACAATCAGTGAGCTTCCGCAATTTTCACACTGGGAGCTTTTCGTTCCCCCATGTGCCAAAATCAGTTCCGCCAAAATTTCATCCATCTTTTTGTGGTGGTCGATGCTACATTTTTGCATCGCCAACACTCCCGGCTCCATCTGGTAATACATCCCTCTCGCAAACCACGGTACCATATATTCTTTCTGGCGCTACAAAAAATCCCCTCGGGTGGGAGGGGATTATGTGTGCTTTTCTTTGGTTATTTATGCCTACACTACAAATCCCCCCACCTTTTTAGGAAGGTAAAAACGGGACATAGTGCAGTGCCAACCAAATTTCATAACTTTCGCCACTATACTACACTACCCCATGCCTTTTCAAGGCCTTCATTATTTTCTGGTGAACTTTTGTAACTGGCAGCAGCTTGCCCTTTGAGTCCACACACCTAATCACTTCCCAGTGTTTATACTTTTTGGCTAGCTCCAGATAAAGTCTCAACACTTCTTTTTGGTACTCCACGTCCGCCTCATATTCATCCTTCTTTTTACCCTTGGCATACTCGCGTTTGGCTTTTTGCTCAATCAATTTTTGTGCGCGCCGTTAACCGATCCATCGCGTAAAACAAAGATGATAAATATGGGCTCGCGCTCTCCTTATTCCCAAATTCCCCCGCCAGATATCTCCCCACCATCTGTCCATGAAAACTGGTGTAATACCGGGGAAAATCAATATACTTATTCTTGACCTTATGTTGTTCCAAATATTTAAGCAGTAACTCAGTTTGTGTCCCCTTCCCACTTCCGTCCGTCCCATCTATCACGATCAGTTTCCCCTTCCTTCGATCCATCGAGGCAAAATCCTCCAGATTCTTCTTCAGTACTGTCCTTACGTTACCCTTGCTGTAGTGAGCTACATACAAGTCAGGATGCCCCTCAATCATGTATGGCAAAGGGGTAGACGCATCCTTGTAAAACAAGGCTAAGACTTTCTTTCCATGTGACAGGGCATGTTCCATCAAAAAAGCCGTTCCCCAAGACGGCAGGGTCACTTCGGCTACCATCACCTCAGCCTGCTCGATCAACTTGGCTTCACGAACAAACAACTCCTTAGGGGTTAGTCCTCCCCCGACCGGCATGGTCGGATCGATCACATTCTCTGACATTACCGTATGGCCTAACTTTTTGAGATTCGCCACCACCTCCTGATAGACTGGCAACATCGACCGGTCGAGCGAAACTGACGCTCCGAAGTATACTTTCATATAGCTATTTTAACCACGCTTTAAGTCAAAAAGATATCGCGCAAATGGTATATATCTACTACACTCTGATCTGCCAATCGACTCGTCCCCCCGACAAGTACCGCTTTCATCCCGACTGACTTGGCTCCCTCCACATCCACATCTTCTCGGTCTCCCACATACACCATTGCCTCTGGTCGAAGCTGTAGAGCCTCGATTGCCGCCAGAAATGGGGCTGGCTCCGGCTTGATCCAACCCTGGTCGTAACAATATATTCTTGGCTCAAAATCATGATAATTGAGCCCTAATACTTTCAATTTTTTCTCAACTTGTCTTCCTGTTCCGTTAGTAATGATAAATAATTGATATTTTCGTTTTAGATTATTGATAAGTATTACCAGTTTTTCATCTCTACCTAGAAATTGATCAAGTGGGAATTCATCACCAACTTTCTGAAATATTTCTTCTCCATTCAAGCCGTAACTATTCAACGTCAAAGTGTTACTACGATAATTATCTCTTCGTTCCAGGTATTCCTGTGCAAATTCATCTTCATCACGACCCAATTTTTCTGCCGCCCATTTAATGACTTTCATACCCATGATTGCCGATAACTTCGTCGGCATTTTATACAACGTCCCATCCACATCCAATCCAATTGCTTTTATTCCTGCTAATTTCTTTGTTTTCATATTTTTTAGGCCGGATCCTGACTATATTCTCTCCCAGTTACAATCGCCTCCTCCGCCCGCTGTAGCTCGGTCCCCACATACATCGCGTGCCCAGCGTCTTTTAGGTACCCCCAATCGGTAATCTGCCAGGCCACTTCCTGTGCCGTCCTCCCCTCCCACATCTTGAGTGCCGGCCCTCCGTTAGGCTCATACAAAGTACAACGAATTAACCGCTGTGCCTTTTTGGGCATCCGCTTTAGTTCAACCATGACTGCCATGGGGATCGCCTGCTTCTCGTAGCGCTTACTCCATGCTGACCAAGCCTTCGCTTCCGTTATCGGAATCACCTCTACCACCATATTGGCTCGTTTATCAAAATCAAAATGGACCGCCGGCGTGTACCCCAATTCCTTTTCGTAATGATCCATCAACAAATTCTCAACCAGTGCCAAATCATCCCCATACATATGCGCCGAATGGGTAATCATCGTTAATGGTCCCATGGGGTATTCCCCATAATCAGCAATCTCCTTTTGCAGCTTCCGAATGGCAAAGGTATTCCTGGGCCATCCGTGGACCATGTCCTGACTCCTAAAATGGGCCGTCAGGAAAAATTTATTGTCCTGGACACTCCCTACTAGCATTACCAAACAAGGAGTATCCCCATTATTCGCCCGTCCCCAATCTAACTTCGGGTCAGTGGTAATTGCCAGCATTTTTTTGCTGTCTGGCCGATTTTTCAACAGTTGTTTCATCTCCTTGATTTGATCTACCCCAAAATGCTGGCGCATCCGCCTCCCATAGTTGTAGGCCACCCCTGGCACCTCCCGATCCGTCATAATCTCGGCGTAATATGCTTCTAGTTCTCCTCGCTCAAAGGGCAAATACTCCGGGAAATACACTTTAGCCGGATCTTCCTCGGTCACCACCGCCGTCAAATTAAGAATCTCCTTGAGCTCATTATTTTTGCTGTACCGCGTATGTTTGGGACGGCCGTATTTATAAATTTCATTTAAAAGCTTGAGCCAAGTTTGGGCGACTGTTTTCCCCTGCACGTAAAAACCGGTTTGTTCAGAAGGCAACACCTCTACTTTGGGTTCGCTCTTGGGAAATTCTCGCGGCTTGGTACTAAACGGTTCCTTGTGAACTTTGGCTAGCTCATCCATCTTTCGCACCAATTGATCCTTGGTCTGCCCCCGCAAATCTACGATTTCAATCTTGTGCCTAAACTCCTCAATCACTTGATCAGGTATTTCGCTCTCGATCTCTCCCCGTCCTTTGATAATTTTTCGTTTCTCATCCACCCCATATTTCATCAGCATCAAAAGCGAATGGCCCGACAAACTCATCTCGCTCCCCCACAGTACTATCGTTCGGATATTGGGGTTCGCCATCACGTTACGAATCATCGCGTTGATCCCCTGTGCGCTATACAGATTCCCAATCACGTTATACGGCAATTTGTCCAGGATTTTCTCAACAATCTCCCGTTCCGTCCAAAGAGTACAAATTCCCACGTGATTAACTGGATCCCTAACCTTCAAAATATCGTGATATAGTTTGGGCCAATTAACGATTGGTTTCACCGATTTCATTCGTTCATGATACCAAAGCCAAGCTCTTATTCCTACTTTCAAACCTCTCCTTGACAAAATTCACAAGCAGTAGCAAACTTCGCGGTTATGTCACCACCCAAAAATTATTGCGAAAATTGTGCCGCTGCGGACATTTATAGCCAAATTGATTTAACTAAGTCCTTTCTCGCAGCAGCCGAACAAAATCAAGATCAAACTCAAGTAGTTCATTTACAAACAATTATTCTGGTTTTACAAGACAGGTTAGAAATAGCTACCAACGGCTGTAAAGCTTGTCTTCATCAGTTACGCGCCCAATAATACAATTTCCCTACTACCCGCATACACTATAACCACAGCCATAACATTTTTTACACCCCTCTTCGATCGCTAACTTACTTCCGCACTCTGGACAACTTTCTTCTTTGGATAAAGAATTATTTGATACTGGATCCCAGTTTTTACTTTTGATTTTTGACTTTTGCGTTCCTATATTGAGTACCTGCTCCCCCCGGCTTTTGTCCCGGTAAACCGTAATCCCTTTACATTTAAGTTCAGAAGCCAACATATATACCCCAATTACATCCTCCACACTAGCCGAAGCCGGCAAATTGATCGTCTTCGACACGGCGTTATCGGTATATTTTTGGAAAGCCGCCAGCATTTTGACATGAATCACGGGATCAATATCCATCGAGGTGACAAATACGTCGCGGATTTTCTTGGGAATCCGCCCAACTTTTTGGATACTCCCCAATCTCGCAATTTCATCCATCAACTCAGTCGAGTAAAGCCCATTGACGTGTTTGATCATCCAGACCAAGTCATTATTAACCTCCGGCAGTTCATACTGCCCCATCGATTTGCGGAAATATGCCAGCGCAAAATGTGGTTCAATCCCACCGCTGGCGTTTGCTATCATCGAGATCGATCCAGTCGGTGCAATCGTGGTTACGGTCGCATTGCGAAAGTGTTTGTACCCCTTCTTTTCCCAGCTGCTGCCACGGAAATTAGGGAAACTCCCCTTTTCCTTCCCCAATCGACTCGACTCATCATGGCCGATTTTTTGGATAAATCCCATGACCTCTTCCGCTAATGTACGTGCCTTTGGCGCGTCATAGGGAATCTTTAGTTTTACCAACATATCTGCCCATCCCATCACCCCCAAACCAATCTTGCGATTTGCCGCCACCATCTTGGCTACTTGCGGCAGTGGATATTGGCAAACACTAACTACATCATCCAACATCCTCACTCCCACCCGCACAGTTTCCTCCAATTTTTTCCACTCAACCTTGGCTTCGCCGTTTTGCCCAACCACATGTACCGCCAAATTTACGCTTCCCAAATTGCACGCTTCATACGAAAGGAGTGGTTGTTCCCCACACAAATTCACTGTTTCCAAAGGCCCTACCTGAGGGGTTGGATTATGTTTCTCGATTTCATCAATAAAAATTAATCCCGGATCCCCTGTTTTCCAAGCCATCCTCGCCGCCTCTTCCAATAGTCCTCTTGCCGATACCCTGGCCACTTGTTTGCCGCTGCGCGGATTTATTAGTTCCCAATCTTGATTTTGCTTAACCGCCTCCATAAATTTATGCGTGACGGCAAGAGAATAATTAATGTGGGGGAGATTGGTCCCGGATTCCTTGCAATGAATAAACTCCCATACATCCGGATGGGTTACCGGCAAAGTCACCATGTTCCCACTCCGACGTTTCCCGGCCTGCAAATAAATTTCTGACGCATCATTAATTAATTGCATCAGAGCAATCGGTCCTGCCGCTGCTCCGCTGGTTGTGCTGACCATATCTCCTTTGGGCCGAATATGTCCAAAGTTAAACCCAACCGCTCCTCCGTATTTTTTGAGAATCGAACTTTCTTTTAGCGACTCAAAAATCCCCTCAATATTATCCGGCATGGGCATCACAAAACAATTAGCCAATTGGTTATTCGCGGTCCCACTATTGGCTAACGTTCTCCCTCCAGGGATAAACCGCCGCTCTCTCATCAATTCTGCAAACTTTCTTTCCCACTTATTTCTCTCTTTCTTTTCTGCCTTCGCCAAAAACTTAGCCACTCGGTCAAACATTCCTCCTGGTGTTTCAACTACCTCTCCCTCTCGATCCTTTAAAAGGTATTTCTCCTTGGCTACCAACAAAGCGTTATACGAAAGCCCGATATCATCGTGTACTCCCAGCGCCCGCTTACTGGCTTCAATCTGTCGTTTCTTCTCCCGATTGATAATATATGCCTTAGCTGTCTTGTAATGTGCATTTTCGAGTAAGACCCGCTCCACCATATCGCCAATTTCGGCCGAGGCAATCTTTTTGATTCGTCCATAGTGTTTTTCCAATCGATCTACTACTATCCCAGCCAACTTCCTCGCCAATTTATCGTCTGTTCCTCCCACATCCTGTGCCGCCAAAAAAATCGACTCCGCAATTTTTTCAACAGTTAACAGTTCCTCCCGCTCACTTCGCTTGAGTACCTGTAACTTACTTTTCATTATTGACATCTTTCTTCTCCGGCAATTTCCACGTTGCCCATTTACATTTAGGGAAATTCTCGCAACCAAAAAACTTTGCCCCCTTCTTGCTCTTCATGGCCTTAACTCTCCCCCCGTCCATTGGGCAACTATAACCCGCCACGTATTCCACATACTGTTGAGTATATTTACACTCTGGGTAAAGACTGCATGATAAAAATTTCCCATACCTACCAGTCCGAACTACCACCTCTCCTTCTCCACATTCCGGGCATTTCTTCCCCGTGCTTTCCACTTTCACCTTAACCCTGGCTCCCGTCTCCTCAGCTTTCTCCACTCGTTTACTCAAACTCTCCCAAAACTCTCTAACAACTGGAACCCATTTCTCTTCCCCTTCCGCAATTCTGTCCAAATTATTCTCCATCTTCGCCGTAAACTCATAAGCCATCACATCAGCAAAATTTTTCACCAAAAAATCAACGACAGCTTCCCCAATCGCTGTCGGATTGAACTTTTTTTCCTCCTTAATCACATATCCCCTGTCCTGAATTGTTGAAATGATCGCGGCATAAGTACTCGGTCTGCCAATTCCCCGCTTTTCCAATTCCTTAATCAGTCCGGCCTCAGTGTATCTAGCTGGCGGTTGGGTAAATTTCTGCACTGGCTCTACTTTGATTAAGGTAAGTACTTCTCCTGCCGCAACTTCTGGCACAAACACATCCTCTGCACTCTTACCCAATTTTAAGTATCCATCAAAAATCATTCTCTTCCCGTCAGCTTTCAATCCATATTTTCCGGCAGTAACAAAAATAGATGTTTTATCAAATCTGGCATCACTCATTTGGCACTGCAAAAATCGTGAGCGGATCAATTCATATAATTTTTGATGCCGGGAAGTGATCCCTTCGGCTGTCAACTCAGATCCCACCCGCTCTACCCTAGTTGGCCGAATAGCCTCGTGAGCTTCCTGCGCACTGGCCGCCTTCGTTTTATACACTCTCGCTTCGGCGGGCAAGTACGCTTTCCCAAAACTTTGCTCAATATATCCTCTGGCCATCGTGATGGCTTCGGTGGCCAAATTAAACGAGTCGGTCCGGTGATAGGTAATGTATCCACGTTCGTAAAGCGCTTGGGCAATCTGCATCGTCATCTTGGCACTCCACCCAAATACGTTACTTCCCGCTCGCTGCAGTAGCGAAGTGGTAAATGGCGGATAAGGAGAACTATGTTGCTCTTCCTTGGTCACATCCGAAACGGTATAACTCGCTTTTGTTAACTCCCCTACTATCTCCTTAGCCGTTTCACCCTTCGCAATTTTTACTGGTTTATCCTCAATTTTGATTAGCTCCACCCGCAAATCTTTCTTCTCTTTTTCCGTCTTTAGGTCCACAAATATCTGCCAATATTCTTCCGGCACAAATGCCGTGATCTCTCGCTCTTTATCCACGATTAACCGGACTGCCACCGATTGCACTCTCCCCGCCGATAGTCCCCGTCGGACTTTCTTCCACAACAAAGGGGACAAGGTATATCCCACCAACCGGTCAAGTACTCGCCTTGCCTGTTGGGCATGCACCATCGGCATATTCACAACTCCCGGATGTTCCAGTGCCCCCAATATGGCCGTCTTGGTAATTTCATGAAAAGTTACCCTCTTGAACCGCTCCTGCCCCCCTTTAGCTTTCTCAGCCAGTAAGTACTGGACATGATAAGCAATGGCCTCTCCCTCTCGGTCAGGGTCAGTTGCCAAGTACACTACCTTTGCTGTCTTGGCAATTTTCTTTAGCTCTGCTACCCGCGCCTTCTTACTAACTAGCACGGTATACTGCGGTGCAAAATCATGTTCGATATCAATCGCTAATCCCCCACCTTTCTCCGGCAAATCTCTGACATGCCCCATGGAAGCTTCGATTTTGTAATCGTTTCCCAAATACTTGGCTAGGGTCCTAGCCTTGGTCGGTGATTCAACAATAACTAAATCCATACTTGTACCAAAATACTCGCAATATACTCACGGTGTCAACGTGCAACGATTCCCATAATCAAATCATTCACTATTTGCTGGATCACCTTTGTGATCATACTTACCTCTGTTCCCTCAAAGTTTTGCAAGCTATAAACAACCCCTGGCACACCCCTATTCCCTCTCACTGGTCTATTCTCCACTCCCACCCTAACGTTCCAAAATTGATCTGTCCCCAACGATTCTTCAATCGACAACAAGCCGTTATGAATCTGCGGCCCCTTCCCAAATTGAATTTTGTAATTACCCAAAGTAATATCCAAATCATCATGGATCACATATAAATCTTCATACTTCACTTTGTAAAAGTGACAAATTTTTGCAATAGAAAGTCCACTTTTATTCATAAAAGTCTGCGGCTTTACTAACAAATAGTTTTCTGTTTGGACTATCTCTGCCTCAAATTTGTTACTCTTGGTCCACTGTCCATTATCCGTTAACTGTTGTAACCTATCCATCACCATAAACCCAACATTATGTCGATTCCTGCTGTATTTCTCCCCCGGATTCCCTAGTCCTGCGATAACTTTCATATAGATATGATAGCAGAGACTCAAAATTCTATGTCCTCAGCCTTTCCTATTGGTATACATCCATCTCTCATCAACTCAACGCTCCCCTCATACGTTGGATCGTTGATCGGTCCCGGAACTACATAAACATCCTTCCCTTGATCAGCCGCAAACCTCACGGTAATTTTTGTCCCCGACGATTTTGGCGACTCGGTGACCAAGACACACTGAGCAATCGCCACGACAATTCGATTTCGCACTGCCAAGTTTTGTTTGGTTAATCCAATCCCTTCTTTGTGTTCAGACATAATCAACCCACCGCTATCCACAATTCTTTGGCGTAAATCTGCATGTTCCGGTGGGTATGTCATCTGCAGCCCATGAGCCAAAACTGCGATCGTCTTCCCGCCATTAGCCAAACAGGTCTCGTGAGCCACTCTATCTACTCCTCGAGCAAGTCCACTCACAATCACCCAATCTCTTGCCACTAATTCTCGTACCAATTTTCTGGTAACCAATTCCCCGTACTCGCTCATCCTTCTAGTTCCCACCACCGCAATTATTCTGGGATTAGCTAATAGCGCAATCTCACCTTCGTAATACAGTCTAGTTGGTACCCACGCAATCTGCCGCAAAGCTTCTGGATAACTCTCTTTCCCTACCGACCGATACATTTAATTATCATAACAAAATCATCAATTTTCTCTCGTCCCCGCCCACTCAACCAACGCTAGCAACATCCTTTCCTCCCCCGCTTCCCCTCTCGCTCGCTTCATGTGCCGCGCAATCTCCTCCTCTAATTTTTCTCTCCCGTACATTATTGCCAAGGTCTTTTTCCCTTCCCGTCTATCATTCCCCACTGGTTTACCAGTTTTTTGGCTCTCACCAAAGTCGGCCAACCAATCGTCTCTTAGCTGGAACACCCACCCGAGTTCCATCCCATACCCAGTCAATTTAGTTAGTAACTCTGCCTGGGCTCCCCCCAAGGTTGCGCCCATTAGGAGCGGCAAGACACAACTATACTCTCCGCTTTTAAGCGCCAAAATATTCAAAAGAGTAGTTTGATCCGCCACCTTCATCACATCCAGGATCTGCCCATACCCTACTCGCGCAAAATACTTCCCCCATACGCTCATGGCCGCTACCACTTTTGAACTTTGAATATTAAGTTTTGAGATTATTTCCATCCCCCATCCAAACGTCAGATCTCCCACACAATTCGCTACCGCTTCGCCTAGATGCAAGTCAGGATAGCGTACGTGAATGGTTTTGACTCCCCGCCGCAGTTCATCCCGATCCATGACATCATCTTGAATTAACAGTCCCAAATGAAATAGTTCCATAACCACTGCCGCTTTCACGATCTCTTTTTCGTCTTTCCCCCCCGCTAACTCATATCCCAATATCGTTAATAGTCCTCGCATCCGCTTCCCCCCGGCCGCAAGTTCGCTCATCGCTAATACTACCGAAACCAGTTGAGGTGAAATATCCTTAACCTCCGCCAACCTCTTCTCTAGTTCCTCTTTAATCCCCCGATCAATTTGATGTTTATATTTTCTAACAAATTCGTCAAGTTCACTCAATTTATTTTTCTTCCCACTGAGTTCCCAAAGATTTTTCATAATTCTTTGTAGAAAGTGATAACATCCAACCTTTGCCTTTATTAATTCTGTGTCTTTCCCCCGGTTCAAATACAATTCCCCCACCTTCCTCAATTCTATAGTCCTGCCCCGCGCAATGAGCTTCCATCCATCCCTCTACTACAAAGCACAATACTAAACCACTCGTATTTGTATGATAAGGTTCATCTAAATCTTCCGTCAACTGCACAACCTGAAAAGACTCAATGTTGTCCATCCCTACTCTATCCAAAAACACCGTCCTTCTATCACTACCACACCTAAACTCCATGGGAACCTCTACGCTCTTCACAAGAACATTATATCAAATTAACTAGGATTTTTTGATTATCTCCACTAGTTCGGGGAATTGTTTGAATTCTTGACCAGCTTCCAGATTAAAATGTTTCTTGTTTGGAAAAATTAGCGGATTAATGTTCAGCTGACTACACAAATAATCGGTCTGCTCCTTAGAAATATAGGGATCATCTGGTGACCAGATTATGCTAATCTTCTTTGCTTGTTGTTTAATTTTTGGCCAATCGTATGGCTCAGAAAAAAGTTCACTACAACCCCAATCTTCATCTCTGTAAAAACCAGCCACTGAAATAGCTAGATTAATCTTTTTTTCGGGGGGAAGCTTGTGAAGAACTCCAAAAACCATTGAACCTCCAGAGCTATGACCGATCAATATAGTTTCTTCGTTAAACTCAAATCCGCGAAGAAAATTCCAATATCTTTCCAGTCCTGGGTGCCATGCCTCAGGCAGTTCCGGCAACCATACCTTATAACCCAATTCTTCCAGTTTTTTCTTCAACCAAGGAAACCAATTATTGAAGTGTTGTTTCTTCTCCTTATCAAAATCCGTCCCATGAAGTATCAAGGCATTTTTCATATCTCACCATTTTATCAAAAATAGTTTTCGGTATAGAAAACTACGCTCCCACATTGGTCATGCGACCCATCCGCTCTTATGATCTCCCTCAAACCAACAACTTCCCCTCTCGCAAAATAATCTTGCCATCAATTGTTAGGGTCGACCCAGCTAGCCGCATATCTTTGACTAAATCCCAATGGATCGCGCTCTTATTTTCTCCTCCTCCCCGTTTTTCTTTGTACGCTCTGCCTAGTGCCAAATGAATTGTTCCTCCGATTTTCTCGTCGAACAAAGTGTTAAGCATCCCTTGAGTTATCTGATAGTTGGTTCCAATCGCCAGCTCTCCCGTATACCTCGCTCCCGAATCTGTCGCTAACATTTTTTGCAAAGCTTCATTTCCTCGCTCAGCTTGGGCTTTGACTACCTTCCCTTGGGAAAATTCCAAATGAATCCCCGCCACTTCGTGCCCAAACGCCAGAGTCGGGAACTCAAAATAGATTTCCCCCTCGATTCCATCGGTAACCGGTGCCAAAAAGCACTCTCCGTCGGGAATATTCCGCTCTCCCGCACAAGCCTGAGCCAATCTCCCCCCGATCTGCACGCGCAAATCAGTCATCTGTCCCACAATATGAACGAGCTTACCCCGATCCATCAACTTTTCCAAACTTTTCAACTTGCGTCCCATTTGGGCGTAATCCACCAAGCAAGCCCCAAAATAAAACTCCCGTAGCCAGTCCGTACTCACTCCAGCCTCCTGCGCCATGGCACTGGTCGGGTACCAAGTCAATACCCAGCGGTCGCTATCGATCACTGGATCCCACAGGGGCCGCACTAACTTGGATCTGTCAGCAATTTTTTGTGAATCAATTTGTGCTAATTCCCGCAAATTATCCTCAGCCACAATTCGCACAAACGCGTCTGCCCACTCGATTTTGGCTTTAACCACCTTGCTTGGCACATAACTAAGTTGCCATTGATTCGCTAACTGATAATATGGATATTCCATCCCGTTGACGTTTACATCCAATAATGGGTACGCTCCCAACTTCAGCGTTTCTTGGTAAACTGCTTTCCCGAGAGGCAGACCCAATTCCGCCACACTGATCAAAACTTTCTCCTTGGGTTTAATCTTGAGCGAATGCGCAAGCAATACCCTAGCCAATTCACTATCCTGTGATGAAACTTGCATGCCCGTAAGTATAACCTAGGTCGCTAATTATTGCTTCACGTAAGTCAAAAGTACCGCTTCGCTTGCCGAGAGGGAAACCTCCCTGCGGATATTCCCCGATATCGGAACCACATCTGTAGTCAAACTTCTTCCCGACAAATACTTTTCGGTAACCGCATATGTCCCCTCCATCAGTCCCGTCACGGTGACCGGTACTAGTTCGGTATGCTGACCTCGCTCATCGTAATTTACCAAAAGTACTCTGGCCACCCCTGCTGGGTCTTTGGCCGCCAAAGCACTCACATAACTCCCCTCTCCAACCAAGGGCAACTGGTTACCTGTCAGTTTGGTAATCATTTCCCATGCAGCAAACCGCGGTTTCTTGGCCACCGCTCCATACTTAGGGTTCGTCAGCATCCCCCACCCCCCGTGGTACTGTTCATCTCCGGGTGCTCCATCCAAAACTTCAAAAGCCAAAGCTAGATCAATCGCCGTTTTAGAAAGTGCCGTATTCACCGCCAAATAATGCGCGGCCGCCCACCTGCCATCATACGCACTCCCTCTCTCCGGGTTAACTCCCCACTCGGTAATATACAAATATTGGGACCGGGCAATTTGCCGCTCCATTAATTTTTTGGCTGTCTCGGCATCTTCGACAAAATCATCCACGCTCGCGCTATACCGATGCCACGAAAAGAAATCGATTCGGACACTACTATCCAATTTTTCATAAAACCCATTCACCCACGCCGTATAAAACCCTGTCGTGGCTGGTCCTCCGATCTTGAATGTTTTGGCGCTGTTTACTCCATTGGCGGCTCGGGAAGCCACCGAGTACAAGGTGGTGTAGTTCTTCCCCCTGTTCATCTTCCATCCTCCAAACAAGTCTGGCTCATTCCACACTTCATAAATCACATTCGAGAGACCCCCTCGATAATCCCGGGAGTAATGCCCAACCAAGGCGGAAACCACTGCTCCCCACTCTCCCCAATCAGTGGGTTCGTCCAAAATATCACTCTTGCTAATCGCACTTGGCATATAGGAAATTGAGAAAAATGGGATTGCTCCCGCCGAAAGAATATCACCTACCAAAGCGTCCAACTTACTCCAGTCATACATTAACCCTCCATCCGCTCGTGATACTACGTCATAACCGTCGTAAACATGATCAATTCGGACATAACGCACATTGACACCCTTAAGTAGTCCGGCCACTGGGCTTAAGCGAAAATCCTGATCTGGCAACTTCTCAAACCCCTGAGCCACCCCGTCCCAAATTCGATTCACCGGTGCTCCAGCCTGTGATACATCTACCACAATTGCTGCCGCCTGATAACTGGCTCCGGTCATGACTTTCCAGGCTTTTTGAGCCAGCGGCACTGTCAATGGTAACGAAGCCAATAACCCTCCCAAAATCACCAAACTTTTCCAGTTCTTTTGCCAAAAACTCTGCATATCTTCACTATGTCAGATTACTTAATGTAAATCAACTGAAAACTAACAACTTGGTGCAGGGGTATTTTGCTACCAAAAAAACTTGCGCAGGCGGGTAGCCGAGCACGTAATCCAAAATTTCACCAGAAATTTATGGGTGGTTTTTTGTGCAAAGTACTCCGAACCAAGATCAGCGATCCGATAATTTGACTTCGTGGCGTATAATATAGGCCATGAAACAATTTATAACTGGTCTCTTCATTATTATCGTTCTCGGCTTGGTTGGCTACGCGGGTTTCCGTGGCGCCGCTAACCTCGTTTCTCGCTACCTTGCTCCAGTTACTCCCACCCCGACTCCCGCTGGTTTTGTGACTTCCTCTCCTACTCCTTCGGCTTCAGCCTCAGTTGCTCCCACCCCCTCGACTCTTCCCACCACCAAAGGTGGTTTAGTCAAAGGCCAAACTACTGTAAAAACTACAACCACTACTACGACTACTTCCCATTTGCTTTTGACTCTGATCAAAACTAACGAATGTAAATCCTACACAACCGAAGTCAAAGATATAACAGGCCCTCTAACCCTCCGCTACTCTCTCAAGGATGGCTACAAGGCCGCCATTACAGCCTGGAAAAGTAACGGCGAAGAAATCCTCTCTCAACGTGAAATATCAGGAAGCGGCGAACTCGTCAAAGTAACCGGCCTCACCTACCTCAAACTTCAAGCTCAGCCGACTAAATGTGATTCTACCTCTGATATCTGGTTGACCATTACTGCCGAACGCTAAGCTCGACTCACATACTCACCGGTAGTGGTATCCACAATAATCGTCTCTCCCTGTTTCACAAATAGCGGCACCAATACCTCGACCCCATTCTCTATTTTTACTGTCTTTTTCGGCGCGTTGACACTGTTTCCGGCGACCGCACTCGCCGCCTCTATCACTTTCACCGTCACCTTGGGCGGGAATCTCACTCCAATAATCTCCCCTTCGTAAGAGTGAAAGAACATTTTCGCTTCCGGAAGTAAAAATTTCTCCTTCCCGTCAAATACCCACTCCGCCACTTCGTGCTGTTCAAACGTCTGCGGATTCATAAAATGATAAGTCGTTCCATCCTGGTACAAGTATTGTAATTCCGTGGTCTCAACCTCGACTACTTCCACGCTCTCGCTCGATTTGTAGGTGTAATCATACACATTGCCTGTTTTGACATTCTTGAGCCGTGTTCTAGCAAACGCGCTTCCCTTGCCAGGAAAATAAAACTCGCACTTAAGCACCATGTGCGGCGCGTTCTTGTACAGCACAAACATATCCCGCTTCAGTTGGTTAGCTTTAATCTGCGTCATACTTGTGAATTATACTCCGCACTTCGCCTAATCTTCTTCGTCCGCCACTTCTTTTACTCCAAATAGACCCAAAACCCATTCAAACACATCCTTTAAAGTCCACGTTTCTCCATTTGGGCAAATCTGTTCTATCTCCTCAAAATAAGGAGGACAACCTTTGCTTAATTCATTTGTTTCGATTGGATCACTCATACATCGTTATTATATCTACCTAGTCAAATAGCTCCATCTCCGTCTTGCCCTATCCGTACCACATTTTCCACAAGACTACTACGAACTTCTATCTGCAGAAGCCGCCAACACCACTCCCGCTATTCCTACTACCGTATCCAGTGCCGCCCTCCACCCCTCCATAACCTCACCACTCGCAAATTGAATTCCGGCATCAACAGAAGCCCCCACCAGTAACAACATTCCCACGCTCCAAACCCAAGCAGGCAACCCTTCACCCCATCTCTTGTTTTGCGGATCCCCATCAGGCTTAAGCAACGTCATAACGACATTATCTCCTACTCGTCAAATATTCCGCACACCGGAAAGGATATTAACTATGTATCCATCCATGGCTTATGATCAATCGCATGAGAGGCGATCCCTATCGACACATATCCCAAGATTAAATTAGCGAAATTTAGCGCTACCTTCTCTCCGCCCTGCGATGTCCTTGCCCACTCGAACATACTGAAAGTTTCTGCTACCGCAGTCATAATACAGATTGCCCCTCCCACCATCCCTCCAACTAACCGAAATCTCCACCATGTTTCTCTTGACTCAATATCAGTGTTTAGACCAGCATCATTCCCATTACCAACTCCGAATTCTCCTTTTGTATTCACATCTAAATTGTATTCCGTTTGTCAAACAATTCTTCTACCGGAAAAAATAGTGTCTCGGAAACAGCCAATACATCAGTAAATAAGGCTACCAACCGATCCACCCCCACCGCAATCCCTCCCGTTGGAGGCATCCCCAGTTTCAAAGCCTCGATAAACTCTCGATCCATTGGATACTCGGTCTTCCCCAGTTTTTTTCGCTCGGCCAAATCGGCCTTACATCTTGTCTCCTGCTCCCGGTAATCGGTCAACTCCGAAAAACAATTTCCCAATTCCATCCCCGCCAAATAAAGTTCCCATCGCTCGGCAAATCGAGGATCCTTGGCCTTCTTCGCTAGCGCCGCCTGAGCAGTCGGATAATCATACAAAATTGTGGGTCCAGTCTGTCCCAGCTTCGGCTCAATCTCATTCGCGAAAATCTGATTCCAAATCTCTTCCCAGGTCGTTTTTGCTGTCACTAGGTAGCCTTTCTGTTTCCCGATTTCCTTCAGCTTAGCTTCGTCCAGCATGCTCTCAACTTCTACTCCCGCATATTTGGTAAACGCCTCCGCTACACTTAGTCTTTGCCAGGGAGTCTTGAGCGAATACTCTTTTCCTTGGTATCTCAATTTATCCTTACCCCGGTTAATCTGTAACATCAATTGTTCAAATTGACCTGCCACCGTCCAATAATCTCCCGGTGTTGTATACCATTCGAGGATCGTAAACTCGGGGTTGTGCCGACTACTTCTCCCCTCCCCGTTACGGAATGATTTGGTGATGGTAAAAATGCTTCCGCTGCCCGCCGACAGGAGTTTTTTTAGGGCAAATTCCGGGCTACTTGGCAAAAACGCTGGCCACTTTTTACCCTGATCATTCGTAAGTTCAGTCCGGAATACTTCCAAAAACGGCTCCGTACTCACGGTGGGTAAAAGTAGCGGTACTTCCACTTCGTGAAACCCATTATCTTTAAAAAATCTTCGGATCGTTTCAATAACTTCTTCCCGTCTCCAATATTTTTCCCACTGCTGGCTGTTCTCTCTCAATTTCTGCAACGTTTTCATATTAATATCTGAGTCTTGCCCCCACCTTCACCTTCTTGAGTAATTGTTCATCGGTTAGTAGCTTCCCACACCCTCTAACTACTGCACTCATGGGTTCATCTGTCACCCACACCGGCATACTGGTTGCTTCCGAAACCATCTTATCAATCCCCCTAATCAAACTCCCCCCACCCGCCATCGTAATTCCGCCTTGCAAAATATCCGAAACCAATTCAGGTGGAGTCTCTTCGAGTACATCCATAATCCCCCGTACAATGGTCTGCAAAGTCGGAGCCAAGGCTTCTCTGATTTCGGTTCCAGAAAATTTGGTTGATTTGGGTAACCCGCTCCCAATATCCCGTCCCCTTACTACCGCTTGGAGTTCACTGGTTTTTTCACCCGCTATTGCACTCCCGACCGTAATTTTCACTTCTTCAGCACTGGCTTCTCCTAGTAACATCCCATATTTAACTCTAGCGAAATGGATAATTGCCTCAGTTAGTTCATCTCCCGCAATTCTTAGGGACCTATTTAGCACTATCCCCCCCAGTGACAATACCGCAATCTCGGTCGTCCCTCCTCCAATATCGACTATCATCTGGCCCCTGGGCTCATCGATTGGCAGACCCGCTCCAATCGCCGCTGCCATCGGTTCTTCGACCAAGTATGCCTCTCTCGCCCCTGCCTGCACTGCCGCCGCTGACACGGCTCTCCTCTCTACCTCAGTTACTCCTGATGGAATCCCGATAATCACCCGTGGCCGCGGAACTTTCGCTATCCAGTGTGAATGTTCGTGCACTTGTTTAATGTAATAATTAAGCATCGCTTCCGCTCCGTCATAGTCCGCAATCACCCCGTCTCTTAGTGGTCTAATCGCCTCAATCGCTTCCGGAGTTTTCCCAGCCATTAGTTTGGCTTCACTCCCAATCGCCAGGACTGCTCCCGTTTTTTTGTGCCGCGCAACATATGAGGGCTCCCGAATCAAAATTCCTTTATTTTTTACAAACACCAAAGTATTGGCTGTTCCCAAATCAATCCCCATATCCGTCGAAAATAAACCCAGCAGCGCATTCAGCATGGCTAACATGATAACACATCTGGATTTTCCCGCCACTTTACCCTCTCATAATACATCAAAAAATATCATTTACTTCACTCCGTTCTTTAGCTGATATACTACTTGCTATGCGAAAGATTATTGTCACTACCCTCTACCTTCTCATTATTCTTATCCCCCTCACTTTCACTACCATTAATTCCGAACTCTTCGAATTTCCCAAATTTATTCTTCTTTTGTCTGGTACCCTTATTATTCTCGCAGCCTGGGGTTACCACCTATACCGCTCTCAGCAGTCCCCCCTGACTCTCTTTTCCCGTCCTTCTGCCATAACTCTCAGTATCTTAGCTATTCTCCTGACCCAAACTCTTGCTACCATCTTCTCCCTTCACCCCTATACCAGTTTTTGGGGTTACTACAGCCGCTTTCACCAAGGGCTTTTGACTACCATTTGCTACACGATCGTCTATTTTGCCGCCCTCAAATGGCTGGACTATAAATCTACTCAAAAACTTATTAAAGTATCGGTAATTACAGCTTTTTTAATTAGCCTATATGCGGTTCTTGAGCACTTTGGCATTGATAAAAATTTTTGGATCCAGGACGTCCAAAATCGCGTCTTTAGTACTCTCGGTCAACCCAACTGGTTGGCTGCCTATTTGTTACCTCACCTATTTTTAACCCTCTATCTTTTCCAAACTGACTCCAACAAGAGCCGAATTACCCCCTACTACCTTCTTTTTTCTCTTTTCTTTGTTACTCTCTTATTTACCAAGTCACGTTCCGGTTTTCTCGCTTTTGCTCTCTCTTATCCTGTCTATTTTTTCTTGCTTACTCGCCAATTCTCCTGGACCAAGATCAAGTTTCGCTTCATTCGTCTCTCCGTTTTACTCATTCTCATTGCTCTCGCCATCGGTACTCCCTACTCCCCCCGTCTTAGTCTCAACCGTGACACCAATATTCCCACCACATCAATAGGAACTGGCACCGTTCTCGACTCCGGCGGCACCGAAAGCGGCGACATTCGCAAAATAGTCTGGACTGGAGCGCTCAAGCTGATTGCCCAACACCCCATCTTAGGGACCGGTCCCGAAACCTTTGCCTATACCTACTACTGGACTCGGCCGCTTGCTCACAATATTACCAGTGAATGGGATTTCCTCTACAACAAAGCTCATAACGAATACTTAAACATTGCCGCCACCACTGGTTTGCTCGGTCTCGCCGCCTACCTTTATTTTCATTTTGCTATTTTCCATACCTCCCTCCTTCGCGTCCCCTCATCCAAAAAAGTTCAGCACGATCAAGATGACCAACTACGTAATCTTTACCCAGTCCTGGGTGCCGCCATTGTTAGTTTCGCCGTCACCAATTTTTTTGGCTTTTCTGTTATCCCTGTATATCTACTAATAACTCTATTAGCCGCATTCAGCACATCAAGCGCGTTAGCGCCTGAGAAATGTGCACTTCAAGTCTCCAATAGAGACATGAGAAATGCCTCAAAGGAGACACTCCAGACGCAAAGCAGTCTGGGAGGCCCAGCCATCATCTTGTTCACGATCATCCTCCTCTACCCGGCTCGCCTGTGGTACGCCGACTACGTTTACGCCCAGGGCAAAAAATACCAAGATGTTAATCAAGGTGCTGCTGCTCTCCCCTATTTACTTCAAGCTGTGAGTCTTCGCCCCGGCTCAGATCTCTATCACAGCCTCTTAGCCGAAACCTACGCTTCCCTTAACCAAAAAGATCTGGCTCTCAGCGAAATTGAGCTCAATCGCAAACTTAACCCCCACCATCTTAATTTCTATAAATCCCGTGCCAAGGCCTATCTCTCGCTCACTCTAACCGAACCAGCTTACCACCAACAAGCCGCCGACGAGCTCTTGGCAGCTCGCCAACTGGCTCCAACCGACCCCAAATTAGCCTACAATCTCGGTTTGATTTACACCCGCCTCGGAAAACTAGATTTGGCCGAACAACAGTTCCAAGACGCCATTAACCTCAAACCCAATTATGCCGAGCCCTACTACGCGCTCGCTCTCCTCTATGAACAAGACAAACAACTCAGTAAGCTCACTCCGCTTTTGACCCAAGCCAAAGCCAATCTCGCTACCTACTCAGCGCTCCTCAAAGACAAGATCGACAAATATTTGCCCTAAAATCCCATTCTCTTTCGCGCCTCTTCTGTAGCTTCATTTCTTCCCATTCCCCTCTCCATGAACAACCTAGCTAATGCTCCAATTCTCCTTAGTAATTCATCATTCGGTAACCCCCCTCGCTCTTTCATTTTCTGAAAAAGTTCACTATCCTCTTCCGGTGTAATAACATCCGCAGCCATTCTCCCATTCTAAATGGAAAATCGGAATTTGTATATTTTAATAAATACCAAAGTTTTTCCTCATCTCTGCCTTTAATTCTGTTACAATATACGCCATGAATCAAGCTATCCTGACTGTCCCCCATCAAGTTTTGCGGCGCAAATCAGCTCCCATTGAGCAGATTACGCCAGAGATCCGTGCGCATATCCATAATCTGATGGATACCATCCAATACGCCCATGACCCCGAGGGAGTCGGTCTCTCCTTCCCCCAAATTGGTCTTAACCTCCGTGGCTTCGTCACGTTCCTCGATAAACGCCTCAAAGTCTACCTTAATCCAGTTATTCTGGACGCTAGCAAAGAAACTACTCTGGGGGGTACTCCCGACCATCCCACCCTCGAAGGCTGCCTCTCTATCCCCTGGCTTTATGGGCCCGTTCCCCGCCCCAAAAAAATCAAAATCCAGGCGATCGACGAGCGAGGCGTCGAAATTACCAAAACTCTCTCCTCTTTTCCCGCCCGCCTTTTTCTCCACGAATACGACCACCTCGAAGGTGTCCTCTTTACCGACTACACCCTCAAAAATAACCTTCCTCTTTACTTCCTCGACCGTGACCAAGACAAATTTGTTCCGATCCAAGATCCCTCTTCTGTCATTAAGTGGTAACTTGCGTTAATCTCAATCCGTTGTTGGTACAATCATCAACCGCTTTCCCTCCGCAAACAAACCCACAGGGTAACTCATCGAACCTTTATATTGATCAACCGTCTCAAATACAGTTCCAAATAATGTCGATTTCTCCCTCTTATTCGTCATTACATTTTCAGGATCACACGCCAAAATTCGTCTTCCTTCTTTCGCCGCTCTTCGCATTGCCAACACAAAATTACTATATATAGTCTGTGAATTAATATCACTAGGATAATACAGTGAGCCAATTAACCCCGGCCAATCATCGATCAAAATAGTTGAACCCCAACCATAAATCATTGGAAAATCTTTTCCCCATTCATGCAACTGTTGCTTAATTATCGAAACACCATCATTCCCAATTATTGACTGATAACCACGCATATTTCGAGGAGAAAAACTGTTGTTTCTCAAACCAATCAAAGTAAAATCATCATTTCCACTCCAACTCATAGTGGTCTGAAAAACTTTCATTGCCTCCCTCGCCAACGAACCACGTAACAAAACCAAAGTTGAGTTGTTAATTCCCCTAACCCAAGGAATTACTGGTAATCCATCAGCATCCACTCCAACATATGGACCAAATGATAACTCACACAATTCCTGGCTTAATCTAGGACGACGATAAGAACTCACAAGTTCAGGAAAATTCATATCCTATATTATACACATCTAATCAAGTCTTCCATCACGCCACCCATTTTGTTGACTAATATAACCTATAACTCTTGACATGTAAGGTAAAATGTAGCTATTATTGTCATTTATTTAAAAACAATATGATCACACCAGATAGAAAACCCTCTGACAACCTACCACCCTCAGAACCACCCTCAAAAATTGATATATATCGTGGTATAGAATTTGTTAGTAACATATTTGGGATTAAACCCATTGATCTGGGTATCGAACCCAAAGCCGATATTTTCACTGCCTTAGCTCTCATGACCTCTATCGATAAAAAGACTCACGGAAGAGAAGGGAATTTTAACCTTAGTCATCTTCAGGCAGCTCATCTAGCCACTCGACTTGCCCTCCACACCACCGGACTAACTAATACCGAAGATAGAATGACTGCCCTTATAACCGGAGCTACAGGACCAGAAATCACACAATTTTTCGAAAAAATCTTCCCCCAAAATCTTCCTAATAATAAAAGAATCCAAAACTCTGTTATGAGAGCACAAAACAAAAATACGCGCCAATCGATGCTAGCTATCCTACGATCTGAACAAATCACCGAACAACGTTTTTCCCAGCTTTTAGATCGGCAACAAGCCATTCTTTTTGACTCTCAAGCCACCAATGCCCTTCTTTACCTCATGAATAATCACATTCCTCTTGCTAAGATTGTAACCGATGCCGCCAATATTACTCTCCCCTCACTACAACCAGGCATCGCTGCTCAACTAGATACTCTCTCCTTCTTCTCACCAGAAGATCTTAAAACTTATCAGCAAATTACCGATCTCTACAGGTTTGGTACCCGCCAAGCCGTTAAACTTGCCGAGCAAAAACTACAAGCCGAAATCCTTCAAAGAAATCTAATCGAAATAATGGGTAATTCTGGCCGAGTGGTAATTGGCGGAGTAATTGGAGGATTTCTAAATCTTCTAGGTGGTACCGCAAATAGCATCATCGAAGGTGGTACAGCTGGATTTGAACAGTTACAAAATGGATGGAAAAAAAGATCCAGCTCTCATTCACCAAGCCGATCAAACTTATCATATCCGCCGTCCCCACCTCCTCGCCCAACTCCCACCCCCACCCTACCTCCTCCAAAACCTAATAAATAATGTCTATTTAATTTCAAATCACGCCATCTATGAGTAATTGTTATCCCCCCGAAGGAAAATGCCCATATCCTCCGAATTGTATCGGCAGTACCTGTAATTTCCATCCAGATCGTATATCTTTGTGGGGTCAAGCTCTCCAAGAAGTACTCACCGAAACTCCAAATACCAACCTAGCACCTCCAATAAATAAGGAAGATTGGATAAAAGATATGTCAGCTTGGACTCAAGAACAAATTCTTGCCCGGCAATACCATGAACTCACTCATCCAGATGGACTTCTCCTCGCACAAGCTCTGCCTTCTCTTACTCTTCCTGGTATTAAACTACGATATAAAATCTTAGCCGGCTGTCAATCAGATTGGGAAATACTTAAACAACTAAACAATCCAAATATCGAACCTTTCTATGCAACCAGGGTAGCTGATCACTGTATTTCAGAACCCGCCTCTCCTCACGCCTTATATAGTTTTGGTCTCCCCAAAAATCGTCACACAATTGTTCTCATAACCAGTTATCCTCAAGTACTTAATCACTTTGGCCGAGCCAGTGATAGTTACGACATCATCAAGACTACATTTGATCTCGCTCAACACGGACGACTCCTTCTTGACGATCAAATTCACTTTATTAAGGCATAACTGCCTTTCATCAAGCTCACAATAATAACTCCCATACCGACCTATATTAGGATACACGTCTATATCCTATAATATCATTATCCCCCAATTTCCTGTATAATGTCCAGCCACAACACGTATATGACATTTAATCATCTCGAAAACCCTAACTGGAAATATAGACTGTCATCCGGTTTTCTTGCTTTACTCACAGCTTTTAGTCTTGCCTCACCCGTCCAAGCATCCGCAGAACACAAATCACACGAGGAGACACAGCCTTTCTCTTTCCCTGCCTTCGCAAAACCCTTGATCGACAAATTAGCCCATCTTTTTGCTCCTCCAGAAGAAATTTATCCTCAAGGTATTACCGCAGCCCCTTGTGAATATTCCCCTGTTCTTGAGGATCTCGGGGTTGAACCAAACGAAGCTTGGATCGAAGCAATTTGTGAGGTTGTACCAGGAGCCGAAGGAAACGAACTAGTTGTTAATTTTGACGCTATCAATAACCCCGATAATCCCTCTGTAATCACCGCCAGTTTATTTCACTCCAATTATTTAATTTTAACCTCCATTTCCAAAGCCAACATTTTCGAAGCTACCTACGGCAATCTTAATCAGCACATCCTCTCGGATTCACAAATTGCTCAGATTCATCGCCAAATTGAACAAAATAATCCTATTACTATGATTGTCCAAGGTCACCTCATCAAAATACGTCCAGTTCATAGTGATAATTTAGGTCGAGAAATCCAAATTATCTTACCCTATACCCTAAAGGGTGATGGTAAAACTGAAAGAGAATATCTCCAGTTTGAAGACGGAACAGAACTTTGGGTAGGAGAGTTAACCGGTAAAGCTATTCTTGATGCCAAAGCCAAACAAGAAATATATTCTCGGGGAGCACTTTTGACCATTCCTGAAGAAATTCTGAAAGAATTTCCTCTTGCTCTAGTTCCTCCCCAAATAGAAGCTCAAGTTGGACTAAATCCCTCTCTTTCTAATTCCTCCGCCCCCGCCGAAACATCTCCCGACCCAGCTATTTTACCCGACACTGAGCCTAAGGATATCAATCCCTTCGGACTCGAAAATATTCCGCTTGCCAATGCCAGCCAACTCACTCTTTCCCCTTCTCAGCTCGACAATCTCAAGGTTACTCTTCGTTATCAAAACCCCAAAGAAGTTATTATTGATCCCGATATTCTTGAATATCACAACGATCGAAGAGCTAATCCACCTCTTCCCGGTGAAACCAACGATGATTTGACCAATCTCCGTGATGATATTTCTTGTCTCAAAAATACTTGGGCCAATATTCTCGCAGTCTTCGGAAAAAATATCGATCGCCCGGACATGATCAAAGTAAAAGGCCCCATCCCCGAGATGTTTATCGATCAAATCCAGATCGATGGCAGCCAAGTCATTATTTCCGGACGCACCAAAAACCAGGAGAGTGTGGTTAGCTTTAGTGTTTCCCGCAAAAAATTTGCCCGGCTCCTGCGTGATCCTAATACTGTTCTTGACGCTCAACTTACAGACGGCAGTTCAAACTCTACCCTTAAAAATATGATCATTGATTTAATTGGTGAAAACAAACCTTTCCCCCGAGCTTTTACGGTCTCAAACGAATGGTTGACTAGTCTTGCCGCTCTCGGCGAACCTTCGCAAGCAGCCAACTCCGCCAGTCTTACCAGCCATTCGGCTGGATATCTTCTCGATGCCCAGTTAAATAATGCTCTATATGCGTATCTCCCCAACGGCATTCCCATCACCGTCAAAGGAATTGCCATTTATGGTAATCAAGGTTATTATCTCGCTAGCTTTGACCGTTTAGATGCCTTTACCGGTCTTGATATTCGCACTAATACCGAAAGTATGCGCGATTTCGCTCTTCAACATGGTTTAATCACTTATTATTCTGACACTCTCTATCTTTTGATTCCCCTCAACTCCGCTGTTCTAGAAGACATGAGCCAAACTACTTCACACCCCATCCCCCTTGCCCGAAAGCTAAAACAAGAAAGAGAGACCCTCAACCGCGTTAACCCCGCTCAAAGCTTTCAAAGTCTAGACCGTCGCGCCCGTCAAATGGCCAAAAATCAGCGACAACAAGTATAATAATCTCCATGCACTCTCTATTTTTCTTTGGCTCCGACCAATATAGTCAAACTGTTCTTAACTATCTTCAAAACCACTCTGATCTAGCTATCACCCACCGCACCAATCTGACTTCTCTCCCACCAATTACTCCCGATACCCTTGGATTATCCGCCTCCTTCCCTCATCTTTTTCCTCCCGAACTCATCGACTCTTTCCAGGGAAAACTCTACAACCTCCACCCCTCTCTCCTGCCCCAATATCGTAACGTGGCCCCCGTCCCCTACGCCATCGCCATGGGGGACAAAGTGACCGGCATCACTCTCCAGCAAATTGACGCCAAAATTGATCACGGCCCCATTCTCGCGCAACAACAAGAACCCATTCTTCCCACTGACACTACTCCCCTGCTCCTTCACCGTCTCTTTACCCTCGGCGCCCAACTTTTCCTCGATTATTTGGAGGGTGCAGAAGTGCTTTACAATCAAAACCCCAATCAACCCCTAATCTTTACCCACAAACTCACCACCGAATCCGGTCACCTTGAGTGGGCAGTATTCCGCAAACTCCAGAACCACCAACCTGTTTTTGTCGAAGAAACCGCCAACCCTCTTTTAAAACTTCGACTTACCCGTAATCCTCAGGGTAACCTCCTTCATGATCTCACCCGCGCTCTAAACGGGTACGAAAAGGTCTGGACGATTGCCCCGACCCGTAAGGGCGAGCTTTGTTAAATACTATTTGGAGTAAACTATGGGAGAAAGACATCAACCAATCGATCCAGTAACTCAAGCAGTTATTGATTTACATGAGGGAAAATCAAAAGGTGGCATTCGCGGTTTTTTTAAACGAGTTTTTAGAGCTCAAAGACAACTTGGACTAATCGAAAACACTAATCCCATCGATGTAGTCACAACTCCTCCCGAAATAGCTACTGATATAAATACTTTTGAACCCAAAAAAGACGGCAAACAACCTCCTGCGCCACCCGCCGAATAACCCCCTACCTCCCCCACCCCTCTTGACTCCAAGCTTATAATAATTCCATGCTAGACTTACTCCGGAGGCCCGAAGTTACTCAGGCTCATTTCTTTTACGATCGTCACATTACCACCACCAAAGGTGTAGAAGCGGGATATATACAAATCTCCAATACCCTCCTGGCTCTCAATCTCTCCACTCTTATTCAGCTCGCCGAAAACAAAGATCTTCTTGCCGAGCTTAATTTATCCAAATTACAACAAGACTCACTCACCTCTGCTATCTGGCAACATCAACACCAATATTGGCAGAGACATATTTATCCTGATCGCTCCAGTTCTAACCCCGATGATCTAGCCGAACAATTAATCTCTCTTAACTCCGGTGCCAAGAAAACCGTTGATCGTTTACCCATCACCTCGCTCACTTTCCCAGCTAATCTCTCCCCCACCCAAGAATTACAATCACGCCAAGATATTCTCGCTCCTGTCATAACTACACTCTTTACTTCCGTCCAAATCGGCTGGGGATTAAAACGACCGCCCCTCAATGCAACACTTCGTGAATCCGCTCAACATCTCGTTAATGACAGATACAACCTTACCTATCTACTCGCCGCTTCTCTTCTTCTCGATTCCGATAGTCAACAAACTCTCCAACAATATCTAGATTCTCGTCACTCTCCCCATACAATCAACACCTCTCCCGGCCCCTCCCGACTTCACTTTAGAAAGGGCGGTGCAGACGAACAAGCTGGTGGTTTCTCCCCAGACGATTATGGTGACCATCGCGCTGACGAAGATTACTAACCTACCTCCCCCACCTCTCCCTACTCACCCTGATTACTTTGCTCCTATTTTCGTTCCTGCTATTGGGTAGCGGCAAAGTCCTGGCGACAAATGCCCTCCCGCTCATCGCATCAATCATCAACCTGACCGCAATCTGGTAATTTTCCAGATTTACCAAATCCTTGTCCGTAAACACCTCGCCAAACTCCTTCATGATAATCCGAGCATCCTCAGCTCCAATGTTAAAGCTCACAATTGAGCCCGCATTCCCCAAAATGGCCTTTTGCACATCGATCGGAATCTGGGCCATATACTGGTTGGCCATCATTAAATTCAGTTTGTACTTTCTGGCTTCTGACAAAATCTTGATAAAACTGGTCGTGGCAAAGTTTTGGAACTCATCAACATAGAGATAAAAATCCCGCCGATCATTTTCTCCCATCTCGACCCGGTTCATAGCCGCCAACTGGAACTTGGTAATAAGCATCGCCCCGACCAAGGCCGCATTATCCTCCCCTAGTTTGCCTTGCGACAAATTGGCAATCAAAATCTTACCCTCGTTCATCACCGCTTCCATATCAATACTGCTGGTTGGCCGCTCAATGATGGCCCGGATCAACGGCGAGCTCACAAACTGTCCCACTTTGTTTAAAATCGGCGAGATCGACTCCTGCAACATTTTCTCCGGCATCTTATCAAATTCGTTCTCAAAATAGCGCTTAATCACTGGGTCTTGCAGTTTTGCCTCTACTTCCGCTCGGTAACTCCGATCTGTCAAAAGCCGCGGCACGTCTACCAAAGTGGCTCCCGGCACTTCGCTCAATGCCAGTAAGGTATTGCGCAAAATATACTCGAGTCTCGGTCCCCACGAATGCCCGTACAGCTTATTAAAAATAGCCACAATGCCAGATACCACCAACTCCCGCTGGGCTGGGTCTTTGACCTCCAATATATTCAGCCTGACTGGTCGATCTCGATCGATCGGGTTAAAGTAAATGACGTCATTCAACCGAGACGCCGGCACATAATCCAAAATCGTCTCTGACAAATCTCCGTGTGGGTCAATAATCGCCACTCCCCGTCCCTTTTTCATATCATCAATCGCCATATTGGCAATTAGGGTACTTTTCCCCGTCCCGGTTTTCCCTATCACCCATAAATGCCGTCTCCGGTCCGTATCTTTAATCCCAAAGATAAGATCTCGATTCTTAAAAATTGTCCTACCAAAAAAATTAATTTTGGCTTTCTCTTCCTCGGTTTTGCCCTCAGCAATCGGCAGATTTTCCGGCGGTTCAGACAGCACATTCTGTCCCCACAAAATCATCGGAATCTTGACCTTTTCGCTCGGCAAATGCCACAGGGTTGCCATCTCCGCTACCGCTACCACTCGTTTGCCTCCACCCACTCGATTTAGCAGCTTCTTTCGCCAGCCTTCTTTCCCCCACAAAGGCCTAACCAACTTCCAGGCATTCCCATCCGGTTTGGCAAACACGCCAAATACCGCCGCCAGTTCATTTAACCGCGAACTAGACGTCGCCCCTACCCGGAAATTAACTGCAAATCCACTCTGGGCAATCTTTTCTTCAATCCCCCGCTGGTTAGGCAGACTCCCCCGCCTCTCTGTGTAGCCTCTCCCATTCGCCTGCTGGCCGCTCACTCCCATGGCTCTTCCTCGGTCTATTGCCCCTCTCCCTGCTCCCTGCCAATCGTTAGGAGCCTTAGATAGCACCCAGGACAAATACACCACTTCATCGGCACTGACCTTCGACAGAACCGATAGATACGAGTTGATCGGATCCGTCTCCCGAAAATCCGCCCAAGTTTTCAAAGGATAAAAACTGGCCAAAGCCAACCGTAATTCCCCCACCTCCAATTTGTTCACCAATGAAGGGAGTGGGTCTTCGATCGGAGTAATCATCGCCAAAGGGTATGTGGACTGGATTTGAGAACTGACAAACTGAGCCAAACTGCTATTGCAACTCACCAAAAATCTGATTTTCTGCTCCCATACCGCTACTTCTAGGGCAATAACCGGCTGGGGCTCGCCCTTGATCCAAATATCAAAGAGTGATTTCTGCAAAATGTTTGGGAAAGTCGACAAAAATGTCGCCGCTGACTCGGGAGTTACTTCGGTCTCACGAGGAATCGTCACAAGAAGCGTCGTCAGCTTGGGCATATAACTTCAGTATAACCTATCGCAACATCCACACCAATCCCGCTATCCCACAACACGCAGTCAAAGCGAAAATACTCAAAAACACCATCTTACGGAATCTGTTTTCATGCTCTATGACTTGTTCAAACGGAATCTCACCTGGTAATCTACCAACCTCTGTCATATTTACTCTCCCTTAGCGGGCAGAGCCATCTTCACTTTACGCAGACACTTGGTACATAGCATCAGTCTCAGCTTACTTTCCCCGATCTGCATCCGGTGGGCGTGCAAATTGGGTTTGCGGATCCGTTGAGACCTATTCTTGGCATGACTCACGCTATGCCCCACATCCTGTCCCTTGTCACACAATGCACATTTATTTGCCATAGGGGTGTATTCTAGCAAAACATCTAGTTTTGCGCTACTCTGCATTTGTAATCTCGGCATTCTTTTTGACCTTCCACATTATTTACCTCATTACAAATCCACTCAGTCGCCCCGCTTCCAGTCTCTGCCCCAGGTTCCGCAGTTTTATCTAAAAATAGCCTTTCCCTAGCAAACTGCCCTTGTGCCGCACAAGCTCCGTCTTTCAAGCTGCAATGCAAACAAAATCCGGATTTCCATTCAACACCTATGGGAGTTGGCATATCACCTCTCACGCACTCACACTGCCGCGGTTACGGAAAATGAGCGAAGCTCCAATCACCAACCCCACAATTACCAAGACAATTACCAGTAGCGATGTTAATATCTTCCCAATCACGGTTCCTGCCGTTGTTCCCGCAGTACTCGTGCTAGATTGAACCGTCACACCCTTACTCTCAGTTGTAGTCGAGGGAGTAGTTGTGGCAGTAGGAGCCACTGTTACTGATTTATCAAAATTAAATACACTCAGTGATCCCGTCAAAACAATCCTGTCACTAGGGCGGCGAACCAAACTATCTTTCTCAGCCGTAATCACCATCTCGTTAAACGGGCTCGCAATATTACCCGAGAAATATCCTCGATCTACCTCGGCTATCCGGATCATCTCGCCTCTGACACTAGTCTTGCCCCACAATACATATCGGTTATAAGTCGTTTCGTAAGGATAAACCAACCCGTCACATCGGCCAGATACCCGGTAATATCCGTCTTGATAGAGGGATACTCCCTTGCACGACACCTGAGAACTGGTCAAATCCACACTTCCCTCATGGGCAGCTGCACTCCCCGCCAAAACAAACCACAAAGCTGCAAACACCAAAAACTTCTTCATACAGCCTATAATTTACCAAAAACTACCCAAAAAGTCAAGATCACCCCCCGATCGCGTAAAATACTCCTTATGTCACTCTCACTTCACGATTTCCAGTACTATCTCCCAGAAAAGCTGATTGCTCAGTCTCCTGCCCATCCCCGTGACTCAGCCCGCCTCCTTTTGCTCAACCGCCAGACCCATACAATCTCCCACCACCGTATTTCTGACCTCCCTAACCTTCTCCCTCCCAGCTATGATCTGGTAGTCAACAACACCAAAGTCTTCCCAGCCAGGTTGCTCGGCCATAAAGCTACCGGCGGAGCCGTTGAAATCTTGCTCCTCCACAAACTGTCTTCCGCTCGTTACCACGTGATCACTCGTCCCGGGCTCAAGGTTGATCAAACCATTATTCTCTCCCCCACCCTTTCTGCCCGCGTGACCCATGTCGCAGGCCGCATTCGTACCCTTATTTTCTCTCAAACGGACCCCACTCTGACCGAGTCTCTTGCTCAACTCGGGTCCATGCCCACTCCCCCGTACATTAAACGTCTGCTTAAGGATCCAGCCGATTATCAGACCGTTTATGCTAAATATGGCTTTTCCGCTGCCGCCCCGACCGCCGGCCTCCACTTTACCCCCCATTTAATCCACACTATAAAACAAGCCCATGCCTGGCACGAACTCACCCTCAATGTGGGCTTAGGTACCTTCCTCCCGGTCAAAGCCGAGAAAATTACCGACCACCTCATGCACGCCGAAAGTTATACTCTCTCTCCCTCGACCTCCCTCGCTTTGACCCATCTTGTGCACTCCTCTCGCCGTCTCTTGGCGGTCGGGACCACCACCGTCCGTGCCCTCGAATCCAACCTAGCCAATCACCCTTCTTTTACCCCAGGCACATTCTCTACTTCCATTTTTATGTATCCCCCCTACCGTTTCCGCGCCACCGACGCTCTCCTTACCAACTTTCACCTGCCTGGCTCGACCCTGCTTATGCTGGTCTCTGCTTTTGTGAGCGCTCCTAATACAAAGGACCCTTTTACCACCTTTGCCGCTTCCCTCCTGGGGAAAGCCTACGCTGAAGCTGTCCAGGAAGGTTATCGTTTCTTTAGTTTTGGCGATGCCATGCTGATTCTGTAAGGTATAATGATCCCCATGCTCGCTACCCTTTTTTCTAACCCCATCCTCTTTCTCTTTTGGATGATCGCGCTTGTTGCTACCATTTCCATCCATGAGTATGCTCATGCACGTATGGCCGACCGCCTTGGCGATCCCACCCCCCGCGCCATGGGGCGCCTCACCCTAAACCCCAAAGCTCATCTTGACCCCCTAGGTACCCTTGCCCTGCTTTTGATTGGTTTCGGCTGGGGCAAGCCTGTTCCTTTTGACCCCTACAATCTCCGCTCTCCCCGCCGAGATAGTGCCCTGATCGCGCTCGCCGGCCCCGCATCCAATCTTCTTTTTGCCTTTGTTTTATCGATGTTAATCAGATTTGTCCCTCTCACCTATCTGCTTACATCGCTCATCTCCATCCTTGTCTCACTCAACATCATGTTGGCAATCTTTAATCTAGTTCCCGTCTTCCCCCTCGATGGTGAAAAAATTCTCTCCGGTTTTCTCCCGGCTGGTCTCGCCCAAGAATACAGCAACATCATGCGTCAGTATGGAACTTTAATTCTGATCTTTCTCCTGCTTCCCTTAGGTGGAACTTCCCCCATCTCGGCCCTCATCTCTCCCGTGATCGGCTGGATCACTCAATTATTACTATAAATTTATGCCCGACCACGAAGTAACAACCCCCTCACTTTTTCCCGAATGTACTAATTGTCACCTGGTTAACGATTTACTCACCAAACTCCTTTTGGCGCAAACTAACCCCCGAACCCCATTTTCTCTCATCTCCCTCCAAATGCTCTGCTACCCGATCGGTGACAAAGGAATGGCCATGATTTGGCTTGCCAATACAAAAAGGGAATACACCCAACGCACTCTAGAAGTCCTTATGGGTCCGCATCCAGAAGATCTAAAAATTATTTCTTGTCCAGGATTATCCGCCACAAACCACCCTTAACCTAATTCCCCCCCACTCCTGAGACAACTCTCCCCATCACCCATTGACCATTTGGTAAAAGCAAACTTTCCCTCCACCCACCCCCAAAATCTGGCATTACTTCAACTGCCACTATCTCATACAGACGGCCACCCACCTCAACCGATCCGTAGGGTTTGCCATCCGAACCCACCTCATAAACAACTCCTGATCTCTTAAACCATTCTTGTACCAACTCGGCTGAGCCTGTCATACCCCTATTTTACTCCCCCACTTCAATCCTCACGACTTTTCTCCTCGCTTGGGGTAAAATAGGGAATGTAGGGTCGTCGTTCAGCGGTAGCCCCGCTGCTCACGAACAGCGGGGTCCAAAACCGAAATGTATTACGTATACATCCTAGAAGATCGAAACAACAAACTTTACATTGGTTATTCTTCCGATCTTAAAAAGAGACTCATCTCGCATGCATCCGGAACTACTTACACCACTAAAAGGATGAACCAACCTCAGTTAGTTTATTACGAAGCTTACTCAACGGAACAACTAGCCAGAAATCGAGAATCCAAGCTAAAACAGTTCGGTTCGAGTTACGCGGGACTTTTAAAACGTCTTGGGTTAAAATAAGGGGCATAGGGTCGTCGTTCAGCGGTAGGACAGAGGTCTCCAAAACCTCTAACGAAGGTTCGATTCCTTCCGACCCTGCCCACAATGCTTGAGCATAGCGATGCAGGCGGGCCTGCAGTAATATATTTTGATATATTCAATTAGGATAATTCCAGACAAATTTTAGCAAACCGTCATCATCATATTCTTTAACCACAACCCCACCCAGTAAACCCGGAAGGATATTCTCTCCGAACCATTTCATTCTTTCGTTTTCTGTCTGGAAATGGTATTCCAGTGGCATACCACGATTTACAGTTTCAACTTTCATCTCACTAATTGCTGCTTCATATAGGGCAGTTGTTTCACCCTCATGTTTTAATCCACGCCCCGTACTAACAATATCCATGTGTGCCATTGTTTCATCAGGCAGGGATACCAAAAATAACCTGAGAATTTTTCCAAGACCCGTAAAGTCAATCTCCGTCATTTCCGCCATACCTGAATCAACTACTTGTCTAGTAATCTCGTGTTGAAAAAACATTCTCCCATTATAAGCCTAATATCAACCCCTCAGCTCCGACCAAATACAAATCACAAATAGTTATTTTTGAGATAACCTCTGAACTGACTGAATTAGCCACTTCATTCCGTCTTCTTCCACCGCCTGCTTTGCTAAATAAGCGTCGCCAAAATGATAGTTACTATATGAAAAAGCTAGCGTTCTAATCCCCGGAAACGCATTTCTCAACATTTCCTCTATGTCTCGCCCCCTACCAGCAAAGCCATCAATCACGGCTAAGGCGGCCACAATATTCTGCGCTTGTAACTCCGCTATCTTCCGATTAGTCTCACCCCGCGAACTCGCCTCCCACACCGTATAACCAGCTTCTTTTAGTGTTTGTACAGCACCAATAATCAAGGGAGATACATCGATATCATCATCCACAAACACCAAATGTTCTTTGTTCGCCGTCATGTAAATATTGTAAATCAATAGTCAATATCAACAAATCAACTACGGAAAAACACTCCTCTCCCCAAATAAGTAGGTTCCAACATCTTCCACCAGTCCCTGCAGTAATATATTTTGATATATTCAACTAACCAAACTCTTCTTCCAAACTGGTGCATCGCCATCTTTCCCAAAATAACCTATTGCTACACCAACTCTTTGATATCCGGGCAATTTATCATAAAAACCCCACCCTGTATCCCGATATCTCGGACCACTATTCAACACGACCTCCGTATACCCTTGAACAACGGCGGCCTGTTCAAGCATCCCCACAAGAGCTCTCCCAACCCCCTTGCCACCTCTCTGCTTCGGGTCAACATACGCATTTACCAACTCTACAGGCTTATCTGTTTGAAGAAAATCTAACGCCAACATCCTTGAATCTGGTGGCCTCATACCAATAACCCCCACAACTTCACCCTTAACACCAACCGCTGTAAAATACCGATAATCATTCAGTCTATTTACGCTGTCCTCCATTAGTTGTAAATCTTCCAACACTTCCTCTGGTAATGGTTGGCCAGTATCTCTACTCTTCACCCAATGTTCCAAAATTGGCTTAAGTTGAACCAAATCACCCATTTCTAATGGACGCACAAACCCTCCGAAACTTACAGTTTCATCCTTTGTTCTTCTTTCGTTATTAGGACTCATACAAGTATATTTTACCCTAATAGGCAATAATCAATTTTAGTAAATCATTTTAGGCACCCTCCACCAGTCCCGGCAAATATATCAAAGCGTATCAATTTTTTCTCTAATGAATTTTTGTGTTACTTTTTGATAAAATCATCACATGGCAGACAAAGAGGTAAAGACGTTTGACACTATGGAAAAAGCCATTAAGTCAAAAAAGAGATTATTAGACTCGGACTATGTCAAGTTGAATTTTATCGCTCTGGGAAATTTACAGAAGAAAACAATGTTAATTTTGCGAGAGCAAAACTTAGTTATTGTTGTTTTGTTCTTGTTATCTTGGTTCAAGGTTGAAGTTATATCAATAATAACCAATATCGCAACATGGACTTACGACTATGTTAAATTTGCAGTTGAGGGATTTAATCAAATTTCGTTAGACACAAAGTATACTTTTCTAGTAGTTACACCAATCTCGCTAGTCATCGGATACATGCTTGGAAATAAACGAAAATAGGTTCTGACATTCACCACTAATCTCTGCAGTGATATATTTTGATATAGTTAACTAATTCTTTGGGGTATAATCTCCCCATGCATATCGAAAATGAGTGGGTCAAAACTACCCTCGCGGATTTTCTTGAAGCTATTCCCTCGGACTACCCGTACTTTGCTCTGGGATCGTTAGTTCTACTCTCATATACCGAGAATTTTTATACCAGACCAATACGAGATATTGATCTGATTGGCGACACCCACGGAACTGATAAGCTCGGAGCTGTGTTACTTGATAAGGGATACGCCCAAAACACATTTATCGATAGTAAATTTCCCCTCGCTCATAAACTACAAGCAATCGGAAAGAAAAAATACCTAAGATTTGAGAAGAATGGTCGAGCCCTTGAAATCATGACTTCTAATTTGACGGCCAATGACGGGAGTATTGATGTCGAGCTTTATCCTGGAATAGCGGTCTCAATGTCTGAGTCGGCAGTTCAGAACACAAGATACCAGGGACTGGAATTCCGAGCTGTATCACCCGAGGCTCTCTTCTGCATTTATAACTTTGGACTAAAAACCTGGGGTACTCTCGTAAAGACACGGATAGAACAGAGGCGCCGTGACTTGGCTGCATTACATAAAATCGTCCAGCCCTATGCTCTGACTAGAATCGCAGATAATGTTCATCTAAAAATTGGACGGTCAAGGATTAAAATTCCAAGCAAACTGATTACTACCTAAATAAGTTCTCACATCCTCTCCTAATCTCTGCAAATATATCAAAGCATATCACTTTATCTAGAAATCTACCCTATCCAATTAAACAAATACCCCATCAGCATTATCCCCACAATCGTAATCCCAAAGAATGTAGCCAGTAGTTGCCATTTCATCACTTTCTTGAGGATCAAAGCTTCGGGAATAGACAGAGTGACCGTCGCGGTCATAAACGCGAGCGCTGTCCCTAGTGGTATCCCCTTCCCAATCAGCGCTTCCATCACCGGGATTACTCCCACCGAGTTAGCATAGAGTGGAACACCCGAAAGAGTCGCTGCTGGAATGGCCCACCAACTTTTGGTCCCCAGATAACGCTCTATTAAAGTCTGTGGGATAAATCCATGGATTATCGCCCCTATCGCAACACCTAATAAGACATATGGATAGACTCTTTTAGTTATCTCCCATCCATCACTCCACCACAGTTTAGCCCTTTCCCCTACACTAAGCTCTACCCCTTCATTTTCTCTTAGTGCCTGTGCCCTATTCTTGAACTTTAGAAGCGAAGATTCCACATACTTCTCCATGTGCAACCGCCCAATTAGTATTCCCCCAAGGATGCTCACAATTATCCCCACAAGGTTATACAAAGCTGTCACCCGCCAGCCAAACAAGGCAGGAAAAAGTAAAAGAGAGGCTTCGTTTACCAGTGGCGAACTAATGAGGAAGGTAAAAGTAATACCAAGTGGTATCCCGGCCGACAAGAAACCAATAAACAGGGGGATCGACGAACAGGAACAAAATGGGGTAATCACCCCCAGGAGTGCGGCCAACAAGTAATCTAGTCCAAACCATCTCCTCTTAGTGAGCAAATCCCGCACTTTCTCCATCGGAAAGTAGTAACGAGTAATCGCCATCACATAATTTATCACTACCAAAAGCAGACCTATCTTGATTGAGTCGTAAATGAAAAAATTTACTGCCTCACCCAGATAACTCCCTACCTGAATTCCCAGCCATTGGTGAACAACCGTCTCGGCCAAAATCTGAACTGGACTAAATATGTCCATATATCTTTGCTTTCACTTTGTTCTTATCCGGAATAAATCCGGTCATTACTATTTTGTGTAGTTTTTGGCAGGTTGGGCACCCTGACCCCAATACTTGAATTTTCATAGGTTATTCTCCAAACCAAAAATACGCTCAATCTTTGCATTGTGCAACAGGTAGGTTCTGACATTCACCACTCATCCCTCCTACATCAAGGCTCCGGCCGGCAAATATCTTGCTCTCGTGCTCAATAACTTATATAGTGACATTAGCATGAAAAAAACGAATTTTCTTAGTCTCATCTTGCTCGGTACAGTGATCTTGCTCGCCAGCTTCTTTAGTATTAAAGATCCCACCCTATATGTGGATGAAACAGTCCACTACAAAGTCATCGAGAACTTTTGTAATCTCAATTTCACCATCCACCCCAATCTCACCAACATCCCTGCCTACCATGCCATCCTCGGCGGGATTTGTTATCTTGGCTCCTTCATCCTACCTCTTAATTCCATTCACTTTACTCGGATAACTTCCCTTTTCCTTAGTCTTCTAGGTCTTATTTTTTTCTATCTTCTTGCCAAAAAAATACAGCACAAGACTCCCCTATTCACAGTTCTCCAACTCTTTTTGCTTCCCATTGCCTTCCCCTTTTATTTTCTCGTTTACACCGACATCCCCGCCATCGCTCCTATCGCCCTGGCCCTCTTACTCACCCTCAATTACAAATACGCTTGGGCGGGAATCTTGGTAACTCTCAGTATTGCTTTCCGTCAAAATAATTTCGTCTGGCTCGGATGGCTGGCTCTTACTATTTTCTTTGATGGAATGCTTTTCAAATCTAATCTCAAATATCTCTTCCAATATATGCTTCAATATCTTTCGAAAGTTTCTACTTTCATCCTCGGTGCCGTTGCCTTTGTAGGTTTTGTGAAATGGAACGGCGGGATCTCTCTGGCGAAAGCCGAAGAATGGGCTCATCCATCTTTTAGTTTCCATCTTGGCAATGTTTATTTGATGTTGGTCCTCTTTACTCTCGCCTTTTTACCCATAGTTATAGCCACTATCCCCAAAATAAAGCGTATTTGGAATCACAAGTTAATTCTTTCCCTGTTCTTACTGACTTGTGGGCTTATCACTTATACTTTTCTCTTCCAATTTAACAATACTCATCCCTACAACCAACACGAATTCGCAGTCCACAATAAAATCTTGGTCCTGATGACCCAATCCTTTGCCAGTCGTCTAGTTTCTCTCATCCCCATGCTCCTGGCCCTTCTTACCATTTTTTCTACCAAATTCCGCCGACCCCTCTATTATCTGATGTATCCCTTCGCCCTTCTTTTTGTTCTCCCTTCTTGGCTGATCGAACCGCGCTACTACATAATCCCCTTCTATTTTTATCTTCTGTTTAAAGAGGAAAGTTCCAACCTTACGAAGCTCTCCCTCATCATTTGGGAACTCATTGGGTCTAGCTTGCTCCTCTATGGAACTCTCAACAAACTCCTCTTACCCTAAACTTCACCTATCGCTCCCAACGAAAATACCCATTCCCTCCCCCTCTGCCCGGTAATCTCCAATTCTGCCCCTCCACTTGCTGATAAAAACGTCTCATCGGTCCCTGGCGAGACAATCTATCGTTTAACCCCAAATAGTCCACCAAACCAGCCGCCAAAATAATTGCTACCACAAATCCACCGATCACCAGCCAGATGTTTTTCTTATAAACACAATCAAATTTCTTGAGTAACTTTATCCCCAAAACAATTCCTCCAATCGCCAATATTGGAACCCACCAAGGGAAATTATTGAGCATCAACTGCAACTTCCACTGCCCCATCGGTCCGTGCTGACGCAGCAAAAACCAGGTGAGATTCACCAGAAATATTGCTCCCACGGATAAGCCCGCAAGTCCCCCAACCAATAACACCGAACCCAACACAAAATACCAGCGCGGTTTCATGGCAATCTCGTTGGACTCCACTTTGGCCATGATGGCTTTCTTCAGATCAATTGGCTTTACTTTTGCTGTTTTTGACATAATGCTTTCATGATTCCTTTGGCACGGCTAACCCTCGTTCCAACCGTCCCAATGGGAATTCGTAATATATCACTAATTTCCTCATACGATTTTTCCTCTAGATAAAACAGCGACAACGGCTCCTTATAAATGAGCGGCATCTGCTCTAAACAGCGATGGGTGTGAGTAAGTAGCTCCTTTTTCACAAACTCAGCCTCCAAATCCACCCCGCTTGCAAACTCCATTTTATCTCCAATTGTCTGATGTTTTTTTTGTTTATGTAGCATATTCATCGCTTCGTTGTGGACAATTCTGTATACCCAACTGGAAAATTTTTTCTTCGTATCAAAACTATGGAGATTAACATACGCTTTGATCAATCCCTCTTGCACCACATCAGCTCCCTTGTGGTCATCTCCCATGATGTTGCTGGCATACCTCATTAGCTTATCCTGGTATCGTTTAATAATCTCTGCATACATTTCTTTATTCGAGCTTCGCACAATCTCGATTACTTCTTCGTCGGATAATTTGGCTGTCTGACTCATAGTTATTACACTTAGTATAACGCTTCACAACTGCCGACACCTCACTCATATCATCTGGGTGAGGCGTCAGCTATTTTAGAAATATGGTTAACGATTAGTTCTTCCATATCCCATTCCTTGACCCATTCCTGAGCCATTACGGAGTCCGAGTCCTAGTTCTGCTCGGATCTTATTGGCTTCTTCGGTGTTACCCTGTTTAGCCAATTCGTGAGCCTCGGCGAACCTGGCAAAGTTGTCAGCATTCACCACTTGAGTTACTCTACCACGGCCTGCCATTTGCTCTTTCCAAGCATTGTAATCTTTATTGGTAAATGCTTGCTCCATCGCAGCATGGCGCTCTTCGGTATAGTTAGGACCCGTTACGTTGGGATCCCCTCTATAAGCCTGGACAGCCTGAGGAGCGATAATTACGCCCCCAACAATCAAAGCCGTCAATCCAAATAGTATTGATGTCTTGTTCATATCTTTTCACCCCCTTTCAAAATTCAAATTGTGTTATCTACTAGTAGTACCGCAAACAGGTCTATTTTCTTTCACCCACCTTTACCGGATTATTCTTGAATATTTCCCTATTTGTGCTACACTAACCCCATAAACGCCTCGTCTATGCTCCGGCTCGACGAGGTTTTTTTATTGCTATAATCAAGATATGTCCAAAACTATTCTCTACATCGATGGTGAAAACATCAAACACTACCTCAAACTGGTCCTCAAAAATGCGCAGATTCCAGTGAAACAACACAACCTGGAAAATTTCGCCTACTCCACCCTTTTCGCCCAAGTCCTCAAAGGTCTTGATCTGGCCGAACAGCGTTATTACTCCGCCAAAATTCGCTACCACGCCGAGCAGCAAGCCAAATCCAAAGAACTCATTCTCAAACAACGTGTCCAGAAAAGTAGTTTGGAAAAGCAGGGAATCAAAGTCATTATGGGCGGCAATGTTCGCCCTCAAGAAGTAACCGTTAACGGCAAAAAGACTACCGTTTTCCACGAAAAAGGTGTCGATGTCCAAATTGCGGTAGATTTAATTACCGACGCTCTCGACAAAACCATTACTACCGCCGTTCTCTGTAGCTCCGATTCCGACCTGCAACCAGCCGTCCAGGAACTCAAACAACGGGGAGTGGAAATCATCTATCTTGGTTTCGAAATTAGTCCCAACAAAGGCCTCTCCTACACTACCAACCGGACTATTCTCATCCGTAATTCCGAGGTCTTAGATATCTATCGTTCCTAACTCAATTTCCCACCACACATTGCATATGCAATCCTATAACTTGCATTCTAGGGTATAATTTCTAGCGTTTATATTAACTATTCAATTAACTATGTCCCACAGCCAGCCAGAAATTCCCCCCATCGAAGGTCTCCTTCAAGCAGAAAGACCCGACCCAGACATTTTTCAAGACCAACCGCAGAACTGGACAGAACGCCTTGTCCCTGGTTTTCTGGCTGTTCTTCGAGGTATTGGGATTGATTATCAGCCCCACATCCCCTCACTCAATTTTAAGGATTTAACTGCTGCCCACGAACATAATCCTTCTGAACTTCAGAAAATCAAAAAGAATTACCTTGGTGATCTCATCCAAGCTCGCTCTCATCGCGGAATCGGCACTCCCCTTAAAGCTATGGTTCAATATCTCCTCCAACCATCTAACGGCAACATTGAAACCCTGGGTGATCCCAACACCTGGGTTCTAGATCCTCTCGATTCTGAATCATGTTTGGCCGTAGTGAAATTACTTCTCGAAATTCAACAAAAAACCAATATCTGGATCGGTTTTGCGAAGCCCGAAGACTGGACCGATCCATGGAGTACTAAAAAAAACCAGCGTCCGCCTCTCCTTGGTCACGAACCAGATCCCATTTATGGTCGACGTAACCCCATTCGTTCTCTCCAAGATTTTCAGGATTATCTCCTAATTGCCAGAGAAATAGTAAAACAGGAGAGAATTGACCAACTCTCCCTCAAACTCGCCCGAGCCCACAACTCTCAATTTGACAGCTTACTAACTCAAGAAAAACAACAACTTATCCAAAATCAAACCAACGAAGCCTCACGTCTCATCGAACAAGTTTATTCCAAGACCATGAGATGGCGTGAGCTTAATGAGTTGCTTGCCAAATTAAATCAGCCCCCCTTAGAAAAATATGATCATAGTCTAATTAAAATTTTTCCTCAAGATAACCCTGCCTACCAAAACGGGGACATCATGCTCACAGAAAGCGGAATCGAAATAGAGTTTTCAGAACATCAATTTACCCATCGTGGAACAGAGACCAAACCACAAAAAGCCCGGCTCACCCTCATGCTTTCCCCCTCTGGGCAACTTATCATTATCGGCGATCAGCAACATCTTCCTTATCTTTATCCCATAATCCAAAGCCGCCACCTACTCGAGCTTCTAGACAAAAAAGTTCTTCCCAAATTCACCTCATCGTATTATGAAATAGAAATTATGCTCGAACTAGGTCTTCCAACTCACGACATAAATCCCTCCAATCTCGAATCTGCCATGCGAGGTGGAAAAATTGCCTTTGTTGTCGACATGATCGCCGGTAAACATCAACTTTGTCCTAACGGTCAAACAAAAACTCCATCCCCCAGTTTAACTCCATACCTCGTCCACCTAAATTCCGACACCCTTATTAATTCCTGTACGATTCTTCCCTCCTCTGTTAGAGATATGATCGAAACACACAATTATTTACCTTCCCTCTATCAACTTCTCAACAACTGCCAAGCTGATCCGTCTAAACTAACCCAACAAGACGTTGATAACGCCAAAGCTCTCCTTGCTTTCAAGGATCAATGGGTCAATCAGTTTCCTCTCCCGCCCTCACTCCTTTCAACTCTTAAAGAAATTATTACCTATGGCCGTCCTCTTTCCAATCCTTGGCGATCCATCGTAATTTTAGAACAGCGTCTAAAAATCTAGATTGCATAAATAGGTAAAACCTAATATGCTTACCCCATGCCCATGACTCATCGTCCTGTTCCAGCCGAGCTAGAATTCAAGCGTACCGCTCACGAAGAACGCCATCTTTTGGAAACGGTCCAGATCCCGATCGTCACGGTCTCCGCAACTTTCAAAGAAGAACTCGAAGCTCGCTTTGGCGAAAAGCCGACAGCCGAAACTCCCGACGTCACCTTTAGCCGCGCCCACTACAGTATGGCCAACGCTTTGGTTGTTGAAGCTACCAAACAGCGCCGCACTTTCTGGATGATTGACCCGACCAACTATGTCTCCGCCAAGGACTGGCCCAAAATTATGTTTACCCAAAGAATGGGACGCCTCATTGCCAGAAATCCCCTGCTCAAACAACTCAAAGACCTGATGGATACTCGGCTTCGCAATCAACTCCCTCTAACCAGTGCTATTCGCGCTCCCTTAACTTATGTCACCGGCCGCGTCACCCGCCCCATTATTTCGCTCCACTACGAAGCTGGTAACATCCTGCTTGAAAACGGCAAAACTGTGCTCCAAGTTGTCACCGACCCCCATGTTCGTCCCCAATACTTAACCCACGCTGACAATCCTCATCTTACCTGGGCAGTTTTTGACGAACTGACCAAATCTCGCCTACTCGAACTCGCCTATATCCTGGGCCACAAAGTCGACGAACGCCGTGTCCAAGTTACCGGTTGCCCCGTCGATCCACGAATTATCCGCAAAGACAAAAATACCGCCATCAAAGGTTATCGCTACCGCCCCCTTAGACTCGCCATCACCACTGGTGGTTTGGGCACCAACAAAGACGAAATCCAGGATCTCTTGCTTCACCTTTCTCCCGCCATCAAAAAAGGCGAAGTCCACATTGCGGCTTATTGTGGTGTCCACGAAGATTTCGAAACCATGTTCACCACTTTCGCCCGCGTCCATCGGATCAAAATTGGTGAGCTGGATGATCCCCAAGCACCTCTAAGAATCTTCCGCGGTCATGATATTGTCGCCGCTAACGAACTCTTGCTCGATTACATCTTTCCTTGGGCAGATGGCTTGATCACCAAGCCTAGTGGCGATATGGCCTACGAAGCCGTTGCCGCCGGTTGTTTTCTGTTAACTCTCAAGCCCTGGGGAGAGTGGGAAGACAATATTCGCGCCGTTACCGAAGCCTGGGGAGTCAGTATTCGTGCCGATATTAGCAACATTCTGTCTCAACTCAAGGCCATCGTCACCGTCCCCATTCGTAAAAGTCAGCCGTGGGTGGAAGTAGCGCTTACTCGCGCCCAAAAACTTGCTCCCGATATCTCCCGCGGAGCCAGCAACATTCTCAAACTTTATCGAAAACTCACCTAATTTACTTTAGCTTCTTACTCTCTTTGTGTTTAGTGTGTTTCTTGCACTTAGGACAATATTTGGACAACACCAATTTATCTGGGGTATTTAGTTTGCTGCGGCTGGTGATGTAGTTAAACGCACTACACTCTCCACACTTGAGTCCAAACGGTTGTCTCGGTCCCTTTTTTGCTTTTGCCATGGTTGACATTTTACCACAACTTACGTACATTATAACTAATGCCCGATCAACTGAATAAGCAAACGCTCATCAATCTTTTGATTGACTCACCTCTTCGTGAGCCCATTAAAATTAATCTTATCGACATTGCCAACAATACTACTGACCCCGATCTTCCCAAAATTTTCCCCACCATCGTCAAAGAACTTGAAATTTTCCAAAAAGCCACCGACCGACGGATGAAATTGGCCGAAGAAACCATTGCTAAATTGGGTGGATCTGCTCCCATCGAATCCCCCACACCACCACAACCTCCCGAAGTAACACCTCCTTCAGCCGCCGTAGCCTCGGCGCAGGAGGCCCCCGCTCCAGAGGGCCTCACTGTCCCTCCGCTAGACCTCCCTCCTCTTCCTCAGATCCCCAACCCTACTCCCGAACCCGCCATGCCTACTCCTCAACCTGTCGGCGGTACTCCCAGCACCCCCAACACACCCAATTCTGACGAATCCGCGTTGGCCGAAATCCAAAAAGAGCTTGATAGTCTCAAGTCAGGTGTAACCACCGACGCCAATCCAACCCCTGCACCGACTCCTACCCAAACATAGTTTTTCCAGGTAAAATATTCTGAGTTGCTGCACATCAAGTTGCGTAGCAACTTGAGAAATGCGTTCAGGCGCGATAGCAGCCTGAGACGCCACCTTAGCTCATCCGGTAGAGCAACGGTTTTGTAAACCGTAGGTGCTGGGTTCGAGTCCCAGAGGTGGCTCACTTGTTCAAGTTTCGCCAATACTCCAAAATCTCCCTGGCAATTGGGGCCGCCGTCGCACTTCCCTCTCCCCCTGCCTCTACCAACACCGTCAATACCATCTCCGGATTCTCCCCAGGGTAAGCTACCGTAATCCACGCGTGGGGTAAATCACTCTCGGATTTTTGCCCCGCATGTTGAGCCGTCCCCGTCTTACACAATACATAAGGGGCAAAATCAAACAACGGGAACGCCGTTCCGGTTGGGGCACACACCTGTCGCATTCCCTCCCTGACTGACTCGATCTGATCGGTAGCTATTCCCAAATCCCGGCACTCCGTCACCCCCTCTTTGAGCAAGCTTACCCTGCATACTCTTCCTGAAACGGCCGCTGCCGTCATTCTGGCTGCCTGCAGGGGTGTCACCAACAGATCTCCCTGCCCAATCGCCAAATGATAAGTATTACCCAAAAACCATTTTTCCCCGGTTGATCGTTCCTTTTGTAGTCGACTCGGCACCAATCCCGCAATTTCACCCGTTAGTTGGATCCCGGTCTCTTCCCCCAAACCAAATTTATGTGCCCAATCCGTCAGTTCATCCACCCCCACCATCTCTCCCACTTTGTAAAAATAGACATCATTCGACCGAGCCAGCGCTCTTTCCAAATCCAACTCTCCTTCTTTCCTCCCATACTGATCAAAATACCAGTTCCCATATCGGTAGTCATTGATCCTAATCTCTCCCGTATCCTCAATCTTGGTTTCTGGGGTAATCTTCCCCGTTGCGAGGCCCGCATAGGCCGTAACTAACTTAAAAATACTTCCTGGCGGGTACTGAGCCGATACTGCTCGATTCAAAAAGTACTCTTTACTCGTATCTGAAAGATATTTTTCTAGACTCTTTGGGTCATATGTTGGCAAACTCACCAATCCCAACACTTTTCCTCGCATATCGATGGCCACCGCCGCCCCAGTTTTACCCTTCATCGCTTGGTACATCTTCTCCTGCAGTCCTACCTCAATACTCAACGTCACATCTTGCCCTCGATCTGGTTCATTACTCCCGAGTTCTCTGACTATTTTTCCTCCCGCATCCACTTCGGATAACACTCCTCCATCTTTACCCTTGAGCACCGTCTCCATCTCTCGTTCTACCCCCACCCGCCCGATATAGCTTCCCAAGGGATAACAAATGCCCAATCTGCACCCCAGCTCGCTCTCGGTAACCTCACTCATATAGCCCACAACCATTGCCACTGCCGACCCATAAGGGTACTTTCGCTGGTAACGCCCAAATTCCTCGTTCCATTCATTGGTGACCAATGGTACCCCCCGGCGATCCTTAATTATTCCTCGCTCTGCCTCCTCCCGCACCAACTCAATATGATTAGCCTGCGACAACAATCCCTGCTGTCCGCTCTCCCAAATCTGTAAGTAGGCTGCCCTTGCAACAATAATCGCTACCCAGACAATCGCTGCCACCCAAACTAGCCTCACCCTCAGCCTCGTCTCCCAGCTGGATCGATCAGTTTGTGTCGCCTCATACCCCCATACCGTCTTGCCCATTCGTTAATTATATGCTAGTCTGATTTTGCCCTGCGGAAAGGGGATAGCGAGGAATTTTTTCCTCCACAAAAGAACGCTTTTATGGGAGGGCAAGTATCAGATACCCTGTGGGGATTTGATCTTCCCACCCACCTGGAATTTTCCGGGGAAAGCTTCTTCGCAAGACCCCCGTCTGCGGGGCATTTGATTGCAAATAGACTCATTCTCAGAGATAATACATACGCTGCACATCAAGTTGCGTAGCAACATGAGAAATGCGTTCAGGCGCGATAGCTGCCTGAGACGCTGGGGTACTCAAGCGGTCAACGAGGGCAGACTGTAAATCTGCTGCCTTACGGCTACATAGGTTCGAGTCCTATCCCCAGCACCTAGCCGACGTAGCTCAGTTGGTAGAGCGCGTTCTTGGTAAGAACGAGGTCTCGGGTTCGATCCCCGACGTTGGCTCCACATGAATCTTGCCAACAAAACTATTCTCCTAACCGGCGCGACCGGCGGTATTGGTTCTCTCCTTACCTCCAAGCTTACCGCTGCCAAAGCCAATTTGATCACGTTGGGTCGCGATCCAAATAAACCCGCCTCCTACCACACTGATCTGGCCAATCCCACCAGTCGTCAGGAACTAATTAAGCAAATCTTGTCCGACTACCCTAGTTTAGATATTATTATTCATGCCGCGGGGATTGGTATCTACAAATCACTCGTTGACCTGACCTCTGAAGACTGGTATCAATCCTATGAATTAAACGTTTTTGCTCCCCTCTTTTTAGCCCAACAGCTTCACCCCCAACTCAATCTGGTGCTTGGCTCTTGTTCTGCTTTTCAGCACACCCCCGAGCGCTCCCTCTACAACTCCACCAAAGCCGCTCTTCGAGCTCTCACTCTCTGTTTAGCCCAAGAACAACCCGGTCACTTCGTTCACCTCGCTCTCGACTCTACCTTGACTGCCTTTGGTCCTTTGACTTTAGCCCAAAAACAAGCCAAACAAAAAGACGGGAAAATTTATCTTGATCCGTCTTGGGTCTCCGACCAGATTATCTCGATCCTCCAAAATGACTCTCGCGACACGGAATACGTTCTCTCTCCCGATTGCTACCCTGAATGTGGGACTTGGCACAAACCCTAACTCGTTCTAAACTGATACTGTATGTCTCCACGATACGCAACAGTTCGCGATCACAACCACGCTATCAGGCTGGTAATAAAAGACCCTCTGTCTGCCGATCGTACCATTCTCGCCAACGAACGCACTTTCCTAGCCTACATTAGAACTGCAGTCACCCTCTTAGTCGCCGGACTTTCTTTGATTTCTTTTTTCCCCAGCAACCTCGTGAAATTTATCGGCATTATCTCTCTTGTTCCCACCATTATTATCTTTAGTGTGGGTGCCCGACGCTACTACTATCTCAAACACTCGCTCAATAGTTAAAGATTCAAGCTCTGCAAAAACTGTTTAAATGCTCCGTTCATATCTGGATCCTTGAGCGCAAATTCTATCTGAGTCTTCATGTACTCCAATTTGTTGCCCGTATCATAGTACTTGCCGTTTTTGATCTCGGTAGCAAGCACATGCTTCCCATCAGCCAACATTAGTTTGAGCGCATCATTGTAATAGAATTCTGCACCTGGCTTTAGATTGGTAAGTACGGTATCTAAATAATCAAAAATATCTGGTGTCAATAAATATCCACTCACAGTGGCCAAATTACTTGGAGCATTGGCTTTCCCCGGCTTCTCAATAATGGTAGTACAATCAATTACCCCTGGTTCAAGTTCCGTCCCACCCGCGAATCCATAACGATCATAATCCGCGTCGCTCTTGGCTCTCACACCCGCCATACAGCTATAGCCATACTTCTCATATGCCGAAAGCAGTTGTTTAAACCTTGACGGTTCCGCCGCGATAAAATCATCACTCCAGGTATAAATAAATGGTTCATCCCCAATTAGGTGCCGCACGTTCATAAGCGGTGTTCCATTCCCATATGGACCCTTTTGCCTGACGTAAGCAAAATTAGCCAGGTTCGAAATTTTCATCACCGAATCGAGGAGGGGTTTCTTCTTCTCACCCCCCATTTTCAAGTTTTCGATCAAGTCAGTCGAGGGGCTGTCAAAATGATCTTCGATCGTCCGTTTATGGTACCCGGTAACAATAATAATGTCGGTAATCCCAGCATCCACCAGTTCCTCGACAATATATTGGATCACCGGTTTGTCGACAATTGGCAACATTTCTTTGGGCATTGCCTTAGTCTGCGGCAAAAATCGCGTCCCAAATCCTGCCGCGGGAATAACTGCTTTGGTTACTTTTTGCTTTGTCATAGTGTCATTAACTCCTTTTCTTTTTCTTTGCCTAATTCCTCAAGTTCTAGCATAAACTTATCAATCTGCTTCTGCATCGTTTCTAGCCAGCTTTTAATACTATCTTCCGATATTCCACTCTCTCCCTCTTGTGCTTCAATTTCTTCTTTTATCTCTCCTCGGATCGTTCTCCCGATCACTTTACCCCCCTCGACCTTTTGGTGAACGAGTTTTACCAACTCTTCTCGTCTCTCCTGTGACAAAGCCGGAATCGCAATCTTGACCGTCTCTCCGTCCACCATCGCATTCAAATTCAATCCAGCCTTATTAATTCCCGCCGCAACCGCCGAAATCAAACCCCGATCCCAGGGTGAAACCACAATTAGCGAAGTGTCGGGAGCCGAAATACTGGCTAGTTCCTGCAAATTCATGATCGTCCCGTAGGCTTCGACTTTGACTTCTTCCACAATTGATGGTTTTGCTCTCCCCGTCCGAACCGTTCCCAAGTCCTTTTTTACCACCTCCACTGCTTGCGCCAATCTCGACTGCAACTTGGCTAATATTGCCTCACTCATAAGTGGTAGTCTACCATAAATATCTGTTACAATAACAGTCATGAATCTTTTGACCTACCTCCGCGAAGTTCGCGCCGAACTCGTACACGTCAACTGGCCCACTCGCGCCGAAGTTTATCATCTCACTGTTATAGTTCTTGGTGCCTCTCTTTTTGTTGGCCTCTATATCGGTGGACTGGACTATACTTTCACCAGCCTCCTTGGCATCTTCCTCAAATAATCAAGGACGTTTTCCATCCTGACAGTCTTGCTTACAATACGTCCGCAATGCCCAATTATCCAGCCTTTCTCTCCAAGAACTAGCTCGAGGAATTTTGACACTATCACAGAACTCCCTACATTTATTTAGGCTCATTGATGTCCCACTACCGCTAACCGGAGAAGGTTTAGGTGTTGCCACCGTACCACCACCCCCCTCACCCCCCGTTATCATATATATTCTGGGGGCATAATTATTTTTCATGGTCAACCATCCCACCCAAATAAGTAACCCCACAATCACTCCCCATAATAACTTCTCTCTCCGTACAACTTGTTTCTTCATAAAGGATCTTCCCTTCGCCTAGAATTAATAATAATTGCTTCTACTGACATGGTAGCGTATTTATGCTATACTTGACAAGTTCCCCCAAGTTAAATGATCATTATTAAATAGGAGAATTGAACATGTCAGACGACACTCAAATCCAAGATCAAGTCGAAGAAGCCAAGACGGGCGATATCCTCTCCGAAGTTAAAGAGCCCAATCCCTACCACGTTATCTACGAAGAAAATGAGCTCTTAGAGGCCAAAGCCAAATGGTACGTTGTCCATACCTACAGTGGTCACGAACTCAAAGTTGCCGAACAACTCAAAATTCGTATTGCCAGCATGGCCGTCGTGGGCAAAATCTTTCAAGTGGTCATCCCCGCCCAAGACAAAATTCAAGTTAAAAAAGGTCAGAAAAAAACTATCAAGGAAAAAATTCTTCCCGGCTACATCCTGATCAAAATGATTGTCGATGATAATAGTTGGCTCGCCGTCCGCACCACCCCTGGTGTCACTGCTTTTATCGGCAGTGTTGGCAAACGCCCCACCCCTATTCCCGCTCATGAGGTCGAAACCATCATGAAGTTTATGGAAGTCAAAGCTCCCAAATTCAAGAGTACCTTCAGTCCCGGCGAAGCCGTCAAGATCGTCGAGGGTCCTTTCGCCGATTTCCTAGGTACTGTCGATCACATCGACGAAACCAAGGGCAAGCTGACCGTTTTGGTCTCCATCTTTGGTCGCGAAACTCCGGTCGAGCTAGACTTCACCCAGGTATCTAAGATATAATCCGAGGTCTCATGGCAAAAAAGAAAATTAAAACCGTCATCAAAGTCTTCCCCATGGGTGGGGCCGCCACCCCGGCGCCTCCCATTGGCCCAGCTCTGGGTCAACATGGTGTTAACATCATGGAGTTTGTCAATCAATACAACAAACAAACTCAAGACAAAAAGGGTCAAAAAGTTCCCGCCGAAATTACCATCTACGAAGACCGTACCTTTACTTTTGTTCTCAAACTCCCCCCCGTCTCCGAGATGATCAAACAAGAGCTCAAACTCAAATTAGGGAGCGGCGAGCCCAACAAAACCAAGGTGGGCAAATTAACTCGCGCCCAACTCGAGAAAATTGCTACCGAAAAGATGCCTGACCTCTCAGCCAGTACTCTCGAAGCTGCCATGAAAACTGTCGCCGGTACTGCTCGCAGTATGGGTGTCGAAGTCGAGAATTAAACAGTTTTCTTTTCGCTTTTGTAGGCCAAACCATTCTTTTTTAGCAAATTTAGCATTTTCCCAAAATTTGCGTTAACTTCCCCCCACTTACTCTTATCTCCCGGATCAACCAACATATATCCCACCACATTCGCTACTAACTCATCATAAAATAACCCCTGGATAAATTTTTTCAATCGTTTATTCCACGAATCAAAAAAAGCTCCCGAAACCTCAGGGTTAGAACCTTCCATCATAGCTTGTTTCACCTCATCCGGTCGATACATTGTCAAATGAGCCAGTGTCAAAGGCAATACAACTTCTTCAATAAATCTTGGGTTGGTCACGTGCCCGAGTAAGTTGCCTCGTTTCAGATACTCAATCTCACTCCTATTGCCAATTATTGTCTCTGCAGTTAATCTCGCCAATCCCTCTAGGGTAGGTAAACTAGTTTGTAACTTATCAATATAATCATGTAAACCAAAATGATTACGATATGCCAACAGATCCTTATAAAGGTCTCCATTCCCCATCTCTCTCATCCCCATATTGAGTTCTTTGGTGTATTGCCCTACTGTCACCCTATACCCCTGCCCCATCAATATTCCAACCGAATAATCCGTAGCAATCATTTCATTAGAATTCTCACTCGCCAATACCTTCGCCTCTACATCACTCAATTCTCCTTCTACTGCCGGATATTCTCCCTCTGGAGCAAAAATTGATTTCATTGACCTCAACGGGTCAAATTGTCGAGCGATTTTTAAATATAAATCTCTGAAAGCCAAACGGTCTAATCCTTTTAGCATCCACGATCTATGCCACAATGAGTGAGTCGCCTCATGAAAGATTATTCCATCGTAAGCTAAAGCATTTTTCTCATAAGTCTTCAGGTCTAAATTCTCTACTCCGCCTCCAACATTAATTTTACTTGTACTAATTTCTGCATTTCCCTGAGGAAAATTTTCTTTCCCTATATCCATCCAGGTAATACTTTTCATCCCTCGCTCAATTCCCAATTTTGATAACTTCTTTTTCACAGCCTTAGCTACCTCTGGATCAAAATTAATAATTTGCCCCTTTTCCGGACGCCTCCAGAGTGTCCAAGGGTCCTTATCTATTTCCATTGATTTATCTGGCAAAATATCTTCTGTCTCCCAGCCTGGCTTTTCCCACAACTCCGAACCTGTCTCACTTACTATTTGTGCAACGATCGGATGTGTCCCGCTTGTCGCCTGTCCTAATATCATCGAATTCCATGGATAATTCCACATCGCTCCAATCTGTAAGCGTCGAAAATCATCTGGCATAGCCACATCAATCGGATCCGAACCCATTCTTAGAGATACAAGTTCCTGCTCCGGCAAATGTACCAAGAATTCATAAACTTTTTCTGGATTTAAATCCCGAAAATAATCAGCCACGATTAAGCTCATGCGCAAATACGAAGCGTATTCATAATATTTTGTCTGAGCTTCCGGCAAAACCTCCTTTAAGCTTTCTTTTTCTGCCCCCCAACATAATTCACCCTCATGAAAAACCATCTCAACTAGCTTGCCCACACTTTTGTCCCACTCTTCCAGCTTGACAAATCCCTCCTCTGGCAAGTCATGCTTTCGCTGGTCCACTTTCCACAATTCATCAACCAACCTACCCCAACCTCCCAATTCCGCTTCCATCCTATCTCTCAACTCTGGATGATCAAATAGCTCCTTGGGATTATTCTCAAAATGCATTTGTGTCCATGGGCTTTCTTTTGTTTCTCCCTCATCCTTACCCAATAATTTTGATAATTCACTTCCTCCTTTCAATAATCCCAAACCACCCAAAGCAGCCCCCGCCAATTTTAAAAAATCTCGCCGTGAAATTTTTTTACTATCTCCCCCCGGTTCACTCATCCCTCCATTATGGCAAAAACATCTCTATTCTGCTACAATTCTCACCAGCTAACCGTTTACTTGATCAGCCTTCGGCTGACTTAAGGAGGTAAATAATATGGGTAAAGTCAAAAAGATCGTTATGGATGCTTCGCAAGAAGCCGAAGTCAAAGCCAAAGCCGTTTCCAAAAAAAAGAAAATGATTATCTGGGAAGAGCTCTACTCTGACCTAACTCCTCACGTCGCTCTGGCTCTTCGCGAAGCTCGCGTCAAGCCCGATCAGTTAACCACCATGTCCGACGGTGACTTAACCGCCATTGATGGCATTAACGACACCGCTCTCGAAGAAATTCGCAGCAAATATTCTCCCGACCTTACCGCTCCCGTTGCTGTCGCTACTACCGCTGCGCCGGCCGTAGCCGAAGGCGAAGGCACGGAGGAAAAGTCCGGGATTATTCCCCCCAACAAACGCCACACTTTCCGCCATGGCAAAGCCATTGTGGCCGCCAAAAGCAAAATTGACCGCACCAAGTTTTACCCGGTAGAAGAGGCCGTCAAACTTGTCAAATCGACCAACATTACCAACTTTGATGCCACCGTTACCGTTCACCTTAACCTAGTTGGCAAAGATGCTCCCACTCGGCTTGAGCTGACTTTCCCATATCTGGCTGGTGCCGCCAAAAAAGTTGCCATCGTCTCTGATGAAATTCTGGCTAATCTCGAAAAGGGGAAAATCGATTTTGATATCCTGGTCACCCATCCCTCTTTTATGCCCAAGTTGGCCAAATATGCCAAACTGTTGGGTCCCAAAGGGTTGATGCCTAGCCCCAAAGCCGGCACTGTCACCCCTGATCCAGAGAAAAAGGCCCAAGAATTTGCTGCAGGCAAAACCATGATCAAAGCCGAAGCCAAGTTCCCTCTGATGCATATTACTGTCGGGAAAATTAGCCAAAAAGAAGAAGAGCTGATTCAAAACATTCGCACTCTTCTCGAAGCCGTAAAACCTAGGAACATCGGTAAAGCCACTCTTGCCAGCACCATGTCTCCCGGTATCAAGTTGCAGCTCAACTAAAATTCTGGTAGAATCAATCTAATCCTTAAGACAGTAGGCGATCACTAAGCCCTACCGAAGGCAAGTATCTCACCCAGGTGGGAGCACTAGCTGTCAAAGAGGACAGCTATTTTTGTATTAGGAGCCCATTTATGCCAAATCAAAAAAATCTTACTCAAGTCAAAGCCTTGGAAACCAAGCTTGAGGGGATCCAAGCCCTTTTTCTCGCGGATTATGCGGGCTTAACTGTCAAAGAACAACGGCTCCTTCGTTCCCAAGTCAAAGCCGCCGGGGGAGAATTGGTCGTTGCCAAAAATACTCTCCTCAAAATTGCCCTGCAAAACCAAGGATATGATGCCGCAAGCCTCACTCCCGAACTCAAAGGCCAAAAAGTTACTTTGTTTGCACCTAGTGACGCCGTGGCTCCGCTTAAAGCTTTAGTCGAATTTAGCAAAGCCAACGAAAAAGAATTGCCAAAAATAAAGGCGGGTGTATTGGGCAAAGAAGTCCTAACTGTACAAAAAATTATGCAACTTGCCAATCTCCCCAGCAAAGCCGAATTGCTCTCCAAACTTCTGGGAACTCTCGCTAACCCCGCCCGCAATCTGGTCGGTGTCCTCGTTGCTCCCACCCGTAATCTGGTTTATGCCATTTCTGCCATTCAAACCAAAAAAGCTGTTCAATAATATATAAATTACCGGAATCTAGAATCTATTATCTAGAATCTAATATAAGGAGGACTTATGTCCGACACTAAACTTTCTCCCGCTCTCACTGAGATCGTCGAGAAAATCGAAAAATTATCCGTCCTAGAGGTTGCCGACCTAGTCAAAGCCCTCGAAGAGAAATTTGGCGTTAGCGCCGCCGCTCCCGTAGCCGTGGCCGCTGCTCCCGCTGCTGGTGCCGCTGCTCCAGTCGAGGAAAAAGACGCTTTTGATGTTGTTATCAGTAGTGGCGGTACCAACAAAATTGCCGTCATCAAAGCCGTCCGTGAGCTCAATCAAACTCTGGGCCTCAAAGAAGCCAAGGATTTGGTCGAAGCCGCTCCCAAAACGATTCTCGAAGGTGCCAAAAAAGAAGACGCCGAAGCAGCCAAGAAAAAGCTCGAAGAAGCCGGTGCCACCGTCGAACTCAAGTAATTACTTGTTCTACAACTCAACTCAAAGCCCCCATACCTGGGGGCTTTTTGTTACCGCCAGATCTGTTACTTATCCACCTTTCCCCATTCTCTTATAACCCTATCCGTAGTGTCCTGATTTACTGTCATTTCATCCATGATATTTCATTATGTCGCACAATATCTCTAGATCAATCATATCGCTAATCATACATAGTATTACCCACCAACTATTAACTAATACATTTGGTAGATCAAATGAGATCCTATTGACACGCTCCCGCTCACTTGCTAATATCATCTCACATGAACGATAAAATCGATCTCAAAAATCTTCCCGACCTTTTGACCGTTCGCGAAGTTGCCGACCTCCTCCGTGTCTCCCCTCTTACCCTCAAACGCTGGGGAAAACGCGGCAAACTCCCCGCTATCCGCATCAACTCTCGCGGCGACCGCCGCTACAAAAAAGAACAGGTTCAGTGGTTATTGGGTATCAATCCAGATCAGGGGTAATCATTTTTTCTCAAACATTTTCATATCCGCTAGTTTAAACACGTAGGTACAAAAGTCCCCCACCATATTTTCATCTTTCTTCTTATCTCCCTGCCATTCCAGATAAAGTTTCATAAAATCCTCCCGGGACAAATATGCCCATCCCATCGTGACCTGTCCAGGTATCTTATTATCAGTCGGATCTGCTACCCAGCGCTCTTTAAAGCGTGCCTTTAGTTCTGTTATTCCCTGAACAACCGCTTGCTGAATCCTGGGAATGACTCCATCCCTGCCAACTCCCCCTTCCATCAATAATTTAGCTTCCTCAGAACTACTTGCCCTCATTAGAATCCCCAGCTCATCTCCCCCAAGTCGAGTCAAATCATCATATGGGCGGATTTTCCCCGCCATCTGAAAGGCATTATAAATCGCCGCATCCCCCATATAGTGACCCTGATCTTTTCCCCCTGCATCATTAATTAGCTTCAAATTATCCAGATCACCCATGGCAACCACCAATCCCGGGTATTCATCCAAATTCCCTTGTAACATCCGCTGGGCCATCCGCTGAAGTTTCAAATCTACTGCCCTCCGGCTTAACACCCCCAAATCCCCCACCAAATCAGCTAATTCCCTTTCTCGAATTTGCGCCCGTAGAGACAGAACAGATGATTTCTCTCGAGGAAACTTTTCTCGCATCTTCAACACGGTTGCACGGTCAACTCCCATCCTTCTACTATACAACCCGAGCGATCACTTCCGCTACCTCTTCGGCACTGTTTGTCATCATCAAGTTTTGTCGCAGTTCCCCTGCCCCGGGAAATCCATGGGCATACCAGGCCAAATGTTTTCGCACAGGCATAAAGTAATTTACTCCGAGATTCTGGAAGATCTCCTCAAATTTTCTCGCGTGTTCTACCGCCCAGGCCAACCTTTGCTCTTTCGTTGGATCCTTAATCCCTGCAAAAATACCTGGATTACCTTCTGCTCCTCTTCCAATCAAGACCCCATCCACCCCATACTCTAACGTCTTACGTCTAACATCTTGTATCTTCTTTACATCTCCGTTCCCCAAGATGTAACCCCCATGATGGTGGACTATCTCCCCTGCCCGTGCAATTGTCTCCCAATCCGCTTCTCCGGTATAAAGCTGCCGAAGAGTCCTGCCGTGCAAACTCACTACCGCTGGCGCTACCTCCATTAGCGTTTCCATCCACTCCTCCATCTCGGTTTTGTCGGTTACTCCAATCCTGGTCTTGACCGAAACTGGTAAGCTGGTGTTTGCCTTAGTCACTCGTATAATCTCCTGCGCCAACTTAGGTGTCCGGATCAGCCCCGCCCCTGCCCCCTGTTCACTCACCTTCTTGGCTGGACAACCCATGTTGATATCAATCCCGTCAAATCCCATGTCCTCAATTAACTCTGCAGCCTCCGCAAATAGTTCTGGTGTCCGGCCAAACACTTGTGCCACCACCGGTCTTTCACCTGGATCAAAGCGAAAAGTTTGTAACAGCCGTTCCCTTCGCTCTCCTTGGGTGAAATGCAAAGCATCTACACTTACAAACTCGGTAAAAATTACGTCTGGCTTCCCATACTTCGCCACCATATAGCGAAACGCGGCATCCGTCACTCCATCCATAGGTGACAGTCCCACCACCGGCAAACCTCGCCCAAACAAATCCTGCCAAAACATATCAATCTATCAACTTGTGATACATAACTAACCACCCAAATTGAAATACTTTCAAAATCCGCCGATACCGCCACGGTTCGTGGACCAATCGCCATAACCACTTGAGTCCCATTCGATCAATCCATCTTGGGCATCGTGCCACGACTCCCGCCCACTCGTCTAGGACTCCCCCCACTCCCATCGCTACCCTGGCCCGCAGGTATGGCCGATTTTCCTCGATCCATAAATCCTGGTAGGGAGAACCGTATGCCACCAACAAATAGCCCGGCTCATACGCGTTAATCCGCGCGATGGTCATACTGGCTTCCTCATTTTTTTCTACCCTCACACTCCTGGCCCCCTCGTACCACTCAACCAGTAGCTGAGGATAGATTTTCCTCATTTCAATAGCTGCCCGCTCTGCTACGCCACTCCGTGCTCCCAGCAAAAAGACTTTTTCACTTTTTTGCTCCGCATGCCGCAAAATTTCTTCAACCAACTCGACTCCACTCACTCTCTCCACCTTGCCCCGCCCCAACCACATGCTGGCCCAATACACCCCCCACCCGTCGACTACTGTCAGACACTGTGTTAGCATGGATCTAAACCCTTCATCAGTTCTTGCCTCCATCACATACTCTGGGTTGACCGTCGCCACGTGGAGCATTTCCTTCCTCTGGAGCCAAATTTTCCTTAGCACTTCACTTTTCTGAGTGCCAGATAGAGGTACTCCCAGGATTTCTATTGACTTATCCATCTTTTTTGTTGGTTTAATTTGGGTCTTCAGACCAACTTTGGCACTATTTTTTCTGTTTTTGCGACTCATGTCTCATTCCTATCTTGCTTCATCATACCGCTAGGCATCAATTTTAGCAAAAACAACTCAATTTGACAGGAAAAATACTATCTTATATTTTTGGAGCTATAATTTTAACCCCCTTTTACCATCCCATCTTATTTATTATTACTACAAGTCTATATCTAATTGAATATGGATGGCCATATTTAGCTCATTGATCAAATATTTTATTCAAAAAATAACCTAAAAAGTAGAAAATAACCGAAATATCACGAAATTTCTCTAACGCTAATTATACCCCTCCCCTGCCTCTATAATAATTAGTGGATATTTACAATTTACTCTATATCTTACGTAGAATATTTATAACCTATATAACAAAACTTTTAAGGTCGCCTTCGCCGCCTTTTCCCACGTTAACTGTTTAATCCGCGCTCGTCCCGCACCAATTAATTTAGTTCGTAATTGTTGTTGGTTGGCAATCTTTTTCATTGTTTCCGCCAATTTGGGCACAAACACATCGTCTAACGGGACGACTATTCCTGCGTTCCCCACCACTTCGGGTAGCGCCCCTCCATTACTCACCACTACCGGGACCCCTGCTTTCATCGCTTCCAAAGGTGGTAGTCCAAAACCTTCCGTCCAGGACGGCTGCACATACATCCCTGCTCCCAGATAGAGCGCCTCAAGTTCACTCTCACCCACTCGTCCGGTTACGATAATCCGTTCAATTGCCGGGCTCTCCCCAATTTCTCTCCACAGATCATCGTTCATCCATCCCATTCCACCAGATATAACTAGCTTGTAACCAGCGGGTAACTCAGCCTTTTCAAACGCTCTTACCAAACTCACCAAATTTTTGCGCGGCGACGCCGTCCCGACAAATAACACATACTTTCCCCTCTGCAAGCCGTATTTCTCCCACGTTTTTTTGCTAAGATCTTCATTCTGGATTATCGATTTGTTCTCAACCCCTTCGTATATCACACTGATCTTTTTTGTATCAATCCCGGTCTCATTAATTAAATCTTGTTTGGTATGCTCCGAGACCGCAATCAACCTGTCAGCCTTGTGGGCGGCGTAATAAGTCGACAACGGCAAGTACCACCGCTGCAGCCGATTACGGTATTCCGGGAGCCACATGTATTCCAAACCATGGATCGTCACCACCGTTGTCAATTTCTCTCCCACTCCCCGACGGAAAATCGGTAAAGTATGAGCCGGCACCCACAAAACTTCAATTCCCCGCATTTCGCTTTGCACCGCATACTTTTGCCACGTGGCCTTCGCTAGTCCCCATTGTGTCCACAGGTACCGATACTTGATTGGACAAACCAATATATTATTTCTTTTGCCAAGCGATGATAAATTTGCCTTTGGCCGGATAAATAGAACAAAAAAGTGCTTTTTTGCCTCTGGCAGTTGCAGCATCTCATTGATAACGTGGTATGAATAATTTTCCGTGCCCGTCCGCTCTTCGGCAAACGCTCTCGAGCAATCAATTCCGATGACCATATCACAATGATATCAGATCGTAACAATAACATGCATTTTGACCGTACTTATTCGGTGCAGACATGTTTCACAACCGAAAAAGATTACGCAGACGGGTAGTCGAGTACCAGGTGAATTCGCCACCAGGCGAATATCACCGATTTTTCGTGGGAAATATGTCGAACCGAAGAAATGTTATCTCAACGCCCGTCTGTACGTATCAATATTCTCGATCGCTTTCCCCGTCCCCTTGACCACGCACAACAAAGGTTCCTCTGCCAGATATGCGGGTACCCCCACTTCTCTGGTCAACAACGTATCCAAATTTCGCAAAGTTGCCGTCCCCCCACTCATCACAATTCCTCGATCAATAATGTCTGACGACAATTCCGGCGGTGTCTCTTCCAGCACTGCCTTTACCACTCCCACTATCTGGGCGAGAGGTTTTGTCAAAGCTTGGTACACATCACTTGAAGTCAGCGTAATTGTTCTAGGTAGTCCAGTCACGGTATCTCTTCCCTTTACCTGGATACTTTCTTCCCGCGGCAACTTGATTGCCGAACCAATCTTTATCTTCACCATTTCTGCAGTCTGATCTCCGATCACCAGCGCGTGATTACGCCTGGCAAAATCCATAATTGCTTCATCCAATTTGTTTCCCCCCACTCGCACACTTTTGTGGGCCACGACGCCTCCCAAAGATATGACAGCCGTCTCGGCACTTCCTCCGCCTACATCCAAAATCATATTCCCCGAGGCTTCCGCAATCGGGACTCCCGCCCCAATCGCCGCCGCCAGAGGTTCATCAATCAGATAGGTTGCCTTGGCTCCAGCTGCCATCGTCGCATCCACTGCCGCTCTGCGCTCTACTTGAGTACATCCAGCCGGAACGCAAATCATTACCTCTGGTTTTAACCACAGATTCTTTCCTACGGCCTTTTGAATAAAAAACCGTATCAGTGCCTCGGTAATCGCGTAATCAGCGATCACTCCGTCCTTCATTGGCCGGCTCGCAATGATATTCCCGGGGGTTCGCCCCAACATTGTCTTGGCTTCATGCCCTACTGCCACTACTCGCATATCCTCGACAGATACCGCTACCACCGTTGGCTCGTTCAGGACAATTCCTCTGCCTGCTACCCAGACCAAAGAATTCGCCGTCCCCAAATCAATCCCTATTCTTTTTCCCCAACTCATATGCCAACATTCTAGCATATTTACTTTTTCACGCATTTTTACCTTTACCGCATTATCTACTTTATTACCGCACCTTCTGACCTAGATTTTGCGGTATATAACCCGCTTGACATTCAGATTCACTCGTCATACACTGAAAATATTCCCAACAAACTTAGACAAACCAGAAGAAGGGCAAGTTGTGGACAACTTATATACCGTTAGCGAGGTCGCTGACAAACTAAAAATCTCCGATAAAACTCTTAGGCGCTGGGAAGACGCTGGACGTTTTCATCCCAGCCGCACTTTGGGGAACCAAAGGCGTTATAGTCTTAGCGATATTCAAATCCTCGATGCTATCAAACACAACGTCATTTCCGATCAAGCTAGTCTTTTATCCCTAGATCAAGCCGCTAGTTTGATGGGAGTATCTCCCGCTACCATTGAACGTTGGGAACGGGAAGGCAAAATTCACCCCTTTGTCACCATGGGTGCCACCTACTATCCCAAACACCGTCTTGTCGACAAAATGACCGAACTCAAAGCAGATCCCGAAATTCTCAATCCTCCCCCTACCTTTTTTCCTTCTCCTCCACCTGTTATAGAACGTCCCGTTACTCCCATGAAGACCTCCCCCACCCCTCTTACTCACCCCCACCCATCCTTCACTCTACCTTCCTCGCTCCTCACCCAAGCTTTACTTACCTTGATCCTTCTCTTGCTTTATCATCTCTTTTTTAACCAACCGCCCTCTCTCCCAGATAGTCCCGCTGTTCCCGGAGAGATCCAGGGTACCTCAACTCTTGCCCCTGACCCAAGGATCGATGATTTAATCACCAAATTCTCGGACCACTTGTCCGCCGAAATGCTCAAAGACGCCAAAACTGTCCCCACCACTACCATCAATCTCGCCCAAACCGCGCTGATTACTGGTCAAACCACCCTTCCTCAAGGCAAAGCTCAAATCTCGGTCTCACATCCTAGTCTAACCTCGACTACCCCTGTGACCGCGACTTTTACTTCCGACTATGCTCCTGCCAAAAAATTTTGGATTACTGTAACCCAAGGATCCTTTACTCTCCACACCGACTTCCCGGTCACTGCCGATTCTGACTTTAACTACTCTTTCCTGAGTAAGGAATCAACTCCCAGTGCTTCTACCCTTTAAAACCCAGCCGCACTCAAGACTTCATTTAATTTGCGTGCATTCTTTGCCACAATTTCCACTGTACCAGGCTCCTGTCCCGGAGAACTCTCACAGCACAATAGAGTATTAACGACGGGGACCGCGTTTCTAATTTCCATCAGTTCCTCGTAACTGAAACTGAATACTGATCCAGTCTGCCTATAAGATTCAACGTTTCCTACTGTTATTGGCATATTTTTTCCTGTTTGTTCTTGTAACCTATAATCAGTACGCATTATTTACGCACAAACAGCGAGTCTACTCTTACTCAACTTTGTTGTCAACCATGTATAATAGGTGCCATGCGTCCCGCTCAAACCCGTTTCCGTCTTCTCATCTTCCTCTCTACCCTTCTCTTTATCGGTCTTGGCACCTATCTGGTCATTCGCTATGCCAAAGGCGACCGCCTGGGCCAATCTGGCATTGTCAAAGGGACTGGCCTCCTTTCTGCCAATAGTTTCCCGACCGGCGCCGAAGTCTATATCAACGGTAAATTGACGACAGCCACCGACAACACCCTCAACCTTGACCCTGGCGAATATCAACTCGAAATCAAAAAAGACGGTTATCACACCTGGAACAAACGACTTACCATCACCAAAGAGCTCGTGACCCAAACCAACGCCCGCCTTTTCCCGGTCAGCCCCACCCTTGAACCCTTGACCTATACTGGTGCCATCAATGCCATTCCCTCTCCTGACGGAACCAGCTTGGCTTATGTGGTCGCTTCCGCCTCTGCTGCCACCAAAAATGGTCTCTACATTCAAGATCTGGATTCCTCTCCCATCTCTCTCAACAAAAGTGCGCGCCAGATCAGCCGCGAAGGCGGTGGCTACTCCTACGCCAATTCTCATTACACCTGGAGTCCCAATGGCTCCGAAATTCTAGTTGCTTTCGAAAATGGAGATCACCTCCTCCTGGATTCAACTCGTTTCAACGATCCAACCGAGCTCAAAGATGTGACCGTTCGACTCCCTCAAATCCTCTCCGAATGGGAACTCGAATTGGCTCGCACTGATCTGACTCGTCTTACCAAACTCCCCGATTTTTTCCAGGGCTTGGCTACTGAATCCAGTATCCTCACCAACCTCTATTTCTCTCCAGACGGAGAAAAACTTTTATACCAAGCTTTGAGTAATCTGGAAATCCCCGTCGGCTTAATCCCCTCTCTTCCCTCCTCTTCTAGCCAGCCAGAAACCCGTCAATTGTCGCCCGGCAACTGGTATGTCTATGATCTCAAAGAAGACAAAAATTTCCTTATCGCCGAAGGTTCAGCTCCTTCCCCCTCTCCCTCCCAAACCCCCAAAACCAAATCCAATCTGGTTCAACTCTCACCTGTCCTTCAAAAAACCACTCTTCTTTCCAACCTCGAACCTCTTCCTGCCGAACTAATCTCCTCTCCCTCCGCCTTCCATACCCTTCAACAAGACGGGAACCTCACTAATACCCTCGCTCGCTTTAATGCCCAATACTCCTCTATGACAGTCGGTAGCCTCCAGTGGTATCCCGACTCCATCCACTTAATCATTACCACCGAACAAAATATTGTTCTCATCGAATATGACAACACCAACACAACCACTGTCTATGCCGGACCTTTTGACCACACTTTTGTCACTCCTTGGCCAGATTACTCAAAGATAGTTACCCGCATTCAATTTTCTCCCGACACCCCTCCCAACCTCTATACAATCAAGCTTAGATAATTGTATAGTTATATCATGTTCAATCTGCTCACTCACAACTACTTAACTCGTGGCTTCTGGGGAGACGAAGCCTGGACCATTGGTATTTCCCGCCTCCCCATCACAGAAATCATTACCATTACCGGCCAAGATTTCCATCCCCCCTTCTATTATTTTCTCGTTCATGCGTTGGGCTCGCTTACCGGCTTTTCCGAAATCCCCATTCGTCTCCTTTCCACCCTCTTTTTCCTCCTAATTCCCTTTCTCGTATACAAACTAACTGGATTATTTTGGACCACTAAAAATACTCTCACTAAAATCTATCGTCTATCATCTAGTATCTTGATCCTTTTCTCCCCTATTCTCTTTACCTATGCTTTCGAAGCTCGCTCCTACGGTCTGTTGGCTTGCGAAACCATCCTCTCTGCCTACATTTTTTGGCGAGCGCTCAATGAAAACAAAGGACATTACCTCTGGAGAATCCTCTATACCATTATTGGCGGAATTATGGTCTATACCCATTACTATTCTTGGTTTATTCTCGCCTCACATGGCTTTTATCTGCTCCTTTTTGAACGTAACAAAATCCTCGCTCTCCTCCCTAGTGCTCTCGGAGTCCTCCTCATTCAGCTCCCCTGGCTACCTACCCTTCTCGGGCAAACCAGCTCGGTCCAGTCCAGCTACTGGATCGGCCCCATGAACAATCGTACCCACGCCGAATTTTTTCTCCGCGTTGTCGGGGGAGATCGAGTAACCATCATGCAATCACCTCTCGCTTACTCTGTTGGCGCCATACTCCTGCTAGATTTCCTCTACCGGCTTTATCAACGCGACTTCCCTCGCCATTACCGATTCCTTCTTACTTGGCTTCTGATCCCTACCCTCCTTTCCACTATCATCTCCCTCCTCTTTACTCCCGTCTTCTATTATCGCTACCTCATTTTTTCCGCCATCCCCATTCTGATTCTGACTGTTCAGGCTCTCAAGCGTCTGCCTCAAATCATCTTTCTCTTGATCGTCATTGTTCTCCTTGGTGCTCAAGTCTACGTTGATTATCGAATTTTCTCTCAATACCCTCGTTCTATGCGTGAAGAAGTTGCCGAACTCTACCAAACCAAGGTAAAAAATGATCAGAACGTCTATACCGTCCTACCTTCCTTTGCCGAAGTAGCCTACTACCTCCCCCACACATCTCCCATCACACAACTAAGGTAAAATAATCTCAACGTCCCTGTAGTTCAACGGATAGAACTGCGGTTTCCTAAACCGCCAATCCAGGTCCAATTCCCGGCAGGGACACATACACCCCTTACTTCCCCCGCTCAAACTCCGAATAAATCAGACACGCCTCGGCCGTATCATACTCAAACAATTCTTCTGATTTAAAGATTAGTCTAATCTCTTTCCCGGCATTCTCAGTACTATCCGAGGCATGAATCAAATTTTGGCTCCCGCTCAAAGCGTAATCACCGCGGATACTCCCGGCTTCCGCTTCGTACCCTTTAGTCACTCCGACAATTTTTCGGACTACGCTGACTGCTTCTTGTCCTTCCCACACCATCGCCACGATCGGTGTCCAGGTCATAAATCCTTTTAGGTCTTTGAAAAAAGGTTTGTCTTTGTGGTGAGCATACCAGGTATCCAATAGTTCATCTGTCAGTCTCATCATCTTCAGTCCCACCAACTTGAGTCCTTTACGCTCGAACCGGCGCATGATTTCTCCAATTAGTCCTCGCTGTAATCCATCTGGTTTAATCAAAATTACTGTGCGTTGCATAGACATATTTTTCTCCTTTCCCCCATTCTATCACATAGGATATAATCCCCTTGTCGGGGTGTGGTCCAGCGGTAGGATGCGCGCTTCGGGTGCGTGCGGCCTCGGTTCGATTCCGAGCACCCCGACTTACTTAGCTCTTGGTCCCACAATTACTGTCCTAATCTCCTCTTCTTTTACTAGCTCCGTCAATACCTGTTTAACCTCATCTAGCGTCACTCCTCTAACAATCCGTTCCACCTCTTCTGGTTGCCTAATCTCATCAGTTATCAAAGCTCGCATCCCAAAGAATTGGGCCACCCCCATCGAATCCTCCAAAGTCAGGGGCAAATGACCCAGCACGTATTCTTTGGCTTTCCTTAGTTCTGTTTGGGTAATTGTCGACCCCAGCTTGAGCAATTCCTCCTTAGATACTCTTAAAGCCTCTTCAAGCTTCCCGAGTGCCACTCCCGCCCGAACCGCCAAATACCCCACATCATAGGCCGTATCCATCTCAGCTCGTACGTAATAAGCCAGTCCCCGCTTCTCTCTAATCTCGTTAAATAATCGGCTGCTCATCCCTCCCCCCAAAACAATTTGCCCTAACTGGAGTGCATATCGCCTAGGATCAATCAATGAGACTCCTGGTACCCCCATCAAAAAATGGGCTTGTTCAGTTTTTCTTCGCACATGCTTTGTCTGAGGTTTCCCATACTTCCCTGATTGGTTATATGTCAACATCCCTCCCTTCCCCATTCCCGACAATTTATTTTCCAACTCAACTAACATCTCTCGTCTATCACTTGGGATCTTCCCGGCTATAACTACCAACACATTCCCTCCCCGATACCACTCGTGCATGTAAGTTCTCAAAGCTTGGCTCGTGGTCGCTCTAACCGTCTCTTTGTCTCCAATAATTAGTCTCCCCATACTGCTTCCGTCATAGATCAGGTTTTCAAACTCCTCAACCGCCCGCTCTCTTGGTTCATCCTCATACATGGCAATTTCCTGCACAATCACTTCTCGTTCCCGGGTCAAATCTTCTTGGGGAAGGCTCGGTACCGTCACCATTTCCGCCAAAATCTTCGTGGTCAAAGGCAAGTGTTTGGCTGCACTGGTAATGTAGTAACCCGTATATTCCTTGCCAGTAAAGGCATTATTCTCGGCTCCAATCGAATCAATCGCGGTCGAAATCGCCATGGGCGTTGGGAAACTCTTGGTTCCCTTAAATAGCATGTGTTCCAACACATGGGAGATCCCCGCCTGCTTTCCGGTCTCATTCCTAGAGCCGGTTTTAACCAAAATCATCATTGTCACCGACTCAACTCCCGCCATTGGGATCGCCAACACCCTCACTCCATTTGTCAACTTGGTGTAGTTAACGTCAAACTTCATGATTATTTCCTTTCTTAGTGGACCGTGGCGGACTCGAACCGCCCTTTCCGCAATGCGAATGCGGTGCTCTACCAGATAAGCTAACGGCCCAACTTTTCTATTTTACTACAACCCAGGCTAAACCGATCGCTACCATCCCTCCACCAACTATCGCTCCCATCATTGCCTGTGCCCACGTATGATGTTTTTGCTCTACTCGTGCCCAAGCTACCAGACATAATATCGCGTATAACCAAATATATTTCCACTCGAAAAACATATTAATCGCCGTGATTAAAACCGCATTAACCCCCGTATGTAAACTAATCTTCCACTTGAGTGTAATCAGGAAAAAGACGATTGCCACTCCATAAAATACCGCTAATACCTGAACCAACTCGTTTTTGCCTAGTTCATGGGCCATCCATATTCCCCCCAAATGACAAATCAAAGTAAACAATTCGTTGTTTCCGATTTCGAATATCCCAGTTTGAAATCTGCCGATTATAGAGCATGATTAAGAAAAAGATTAAAGGCACGATCGCATCAACAAACAATAGTAACCCTACGAATCGCCAGCGTAATCCCTCTTGGATTGCTACCGCCACCGCCAGCAGGATCGCCAATGGGATCTCCCACACCGGATCAAACACTCTCGACACCACTTGCGCCAAAATCTTCCTCACTCTTTAAATATACACTACTCCCGCAGCTTTCCCCTCTTATCTCTTTCTCCAGTCATAGCACCTCTTACTGTACCCATACCTGCTGTAGTATCATACATTACATAATCTCCCATATCCATATGTTCATTTGCCAATAATTTGTCATATTCATCTATGATCGCATGAGCCTGATGCGCCCAATCCTCTCTACTCCCGTGGAAAGTTTCAACGTTAAGTTTTCTTCTCGTTAGTTCACTTTCAATCAAAGGATTTATCGGATATCCATTTAACAAATTCTTGAACGCTGCGACTATCAACGCTTCGATTGGAGCTTCTTCGGATAAAACTATTTCTGGTGGGATTACTTTTCCAAGTTCTCCTGGTTTCAGGGCTTTTGTAGTATCAGCACTCACTGTCCTAGAACCTTTTGGCCTCCCTCTCTTCCCCCTGCCCTCTACAAATTGTTCTTTTTTAGCATCCCATCGTAATCCCATTCACATATGCTACCACAATTTTGCCCTATTTATTACTCAAAGTTACCCCGACTGGTATCAACTCCTCACCCCACGGCTGATATACTCTTCCAGATTTAGGATCAACCATAAACGGGATTGCCTTCCCCGTAAAAGTAAACCATAAATATTTCTTCCCCTCCCAATCCAGTGTTTGATGAGGATGCCGACCGCCTTCCAAGACTGTCCTAATCGCACCTCTCCCCTGTTCACAAATCGCGTGGGGACAAAATGTCGTCGGTAATACTGTTTCTTCCCACTCCCTTAACACTCTCTCACCCCCAATTTCTCTAAATCCACACTCACCACTTCGCCCACCCTGTTGACACCACGCACACTTTTCTTTTAATAACATCGGTCGGATTATACCAAACTACATTTCCGTTGGGGCCTGGATCCCCAATAACCCCAATCCACTCTCAAGA
>Ga0075786_101_pt1 | contig 106731 bp, 116 predicted proteins | sample RifGroC1_FD_67882 | JGI IMG/M metagenome (GOLD analysis project Ga0075786, IMG submission 67882) | Microgenomates bacterium GW2011_GWC1_46_16 | reverse complement strand
CGAATATCCTCTTTCTTTCCTACGATCTCAAACGAAACCGCATGCTCCGACAGTAAAAAACTGTACCATTCATCATTTTTTACCGAGTACAAACTGGCAAACAACTGCTCCGCTGCATCAATCTTGATCTCATTATCCCTGGGCAGTGCCACTTCTAACGTTACAAATGACAAACTATATTCTTCTCTATTACGATTACGGATCCACAGCAAAAACGCGTAACCCAAAGCCAATAATCCGCAAAATCCCAAGGCTAAAAATACCAACGCATAAGCCAGGTTTGTCATGATCGTTGATAGTTGATCTAATCCTTGCATTATTTTGCCTCCGGCAAATCCTGCAGTCTAACTTTCCGTCCAATTCTAGTCAATTTTTTGATCTGGCGAATTGCCCAAGTTACCAGCCAGGCAATCCCCAACTCCGGCTTTGCTTTCTTCCCTATTTGCATTTGTTGTTGAGTAATCGGCAGTGTTACTGGTGGCTGAGCAGCCTGCGGGCTCTGGATTACTACCGAATCATCAGTTACATCCTGCGTTTGGTTAGGCACCCGCGCCAATTTTTTCTCGATCTTCGTGACCCACGACTCTACCTCTGGTTGCATCCCCTCTGTCGCCCTGGTTCAACTTCTTTTTTGATATCAACCATTCTTCCATTATACGGCAAAAATCCGCTTAAAAATCTAGTCCCGCAATGGCCATTCGTCCCGTATCAAACGGATGCTTGATTTTCGTGCATTCGGTCACCAAATCAGCCATGTCCTTAATTTTCTCTGTTAAGCCTCTCCCCGTTAAAATAACGTGCGTCTCCCCTCTTTGCTCCAATAATTTGATTACCAACTCTTCCGTCACAAGCTTATCTCCAATCGCATTACAAACTTCATCCAGAATCAACACCTCTACCTTCCCCACTAATTCCTCGGCTTTTTGGTAAGCTCCTCTCGCTGCCTGCTGATGCTCTTCCGGCATCGCATGATCGCTCGGCAACTGGTAAAACCCAGCTCCCATCGGATAAACCTGGATATTGCCGAACTTCTCTCCCAACTTGTGTTCTGCAATCGGCCATCTTTCCTCTTTGTACCACTGTACAATTGCTACCTTCATCCCCCGTAAAGCCGCTCTAACGGCAATTCTTTCTTTATTTCTATCTCTAGTTCGATTGGATCTATTTCTACCATCACTCCCATTTGTTCGAGTAACTCAGTAGCCAGTACTACCGGAAATCCCACAATCGCCGACAAACTCCCCGTCTGCTCGACAATAAAGGGAGCTGCTGCACCCTGGATGGCATATCCTCCTGCAAACCCTTTCCACATTCCGCTTTTTACATACTTATTAATTTCTGCCTCAGTTAATTCCTTAAACTTTACTCCCCCCTCCTCGTGCCCTGCCAGTTGGTCTCCCGTTAAACTATTCACCAAGGCCAACCCCGAAATCACTTGGTGTTTAGTCCCTGATAGTAGTCGCAACATTCTCTCTGCATCTGCCTCATCCTTGGGTTTCCCCACAATCTCACCCTTAACTACCACAATCGTATCTCCCCCCATGATTAACGCATCCGTCTCCAACTTGGCTACCGCCAAGGATTTTTGGATCGCCAATTCGGTCACCAACTCCGCCGGATCATCCGTTTTTATTCCCGTCTCATCATATCCCGATTCTTTGACTTCAAACTCAACTCCCAACCTTCCCAACAGTTCCCTGCGTCTAGCACTCCCACTGGCCAAAATTATCCGTTGCATACGCTATACCCACATCCGTAACATTTACTGCACCCCTCTTCGACAGCCAGCCTCCCCCCGCATTCCGGGCAACTTAATTTTAACTTTTGGCTTCGCTCCTTGAGCGTTTCCGTTCTAATCTTACTCTGAATAATTTGTTTACCCACCGTAGCCTCAGCAAAGGCGGGTCGGTCCGATCCTATCGACAAAATTTGGGTCTCTCTCGACCCATCTCGGTAGATCGTCATTCCCTTACATCCCATTTTCCAAGCCATCATGTATGCCGACTCCACTTCCTCGATCGTGGCACTTTGGGGAAAATTAATCGTTTTGGATACCGCATTATCCGTATATTTTTGCCACGCTGCTTGCATCTTGACGTGCCAAACCGGCGCAATGTCATGTGCCGTGCGATATACCCCCTTCACTTCCTCCGGCACCCCGCTCACTTTGGCCAAACTCCCCCAGTTTGCTACTTCTCTGATAATCCGGTCACGCACTTTGTGTTCCGCATCACCATCTGCCCACCCGCTTTCAGCCAATTCTTTCTCGAAATATTTATTGATATACCTAAGTCCCGCCTCGGTTACCACATTCTTGGTATACGCTAGCGCAAACACCGGTTCTATCCCACTTGAAGTGTCAGCCAACATCGAAATCGATCCCGTCGGGGCGATCGTTGTTATCGCTACATTGCGGGTTTTCATTTTTAAGCCGGATTCTTTCCATCTTGGAAACTCTCCTTTTCTCTTTGCCAACTTCTCACTCTCACTCCAACTTGTCACCTGAATAAACTTGGCTACTTTTTCCGCTAATTTTATCCCTTTAGTACTATCGTATGCCGTCCGTAGTTGGTATAACATATCCGCCCATCCCATCACTCCCAAACCAATTCGTCGGTTCGCCCGGACCGTCTCCGTGATTTGAGGTAGGGGATATTTACATACATCTATTACCTTATCCAACATCTGGACTCCCGTTCGAACAACCCACTCTAGTCGCTCCCAGTCTATCTTGGACTGAGTTGGGATCACCATCTTAGCCAAATTAATACTTCCCAAATTACACGCATCAAATGGGTGCAGGGGCTGCTCTCCACATGGGTTAGTCGCCTCGATTCTTCCGTATTTCTTGAGTAATGGATTGTTCCGATTGATCGGATCCAAAAAAACCAAACCTGGGTCTCCATTCCGCCATGCATGTGCTACTAGTTGTGACATCAAACTCCGAGCTCGCAAAGTCTGGACAATCTTTCCTGTGCGCGGATTGATCAACTCCCAGTTGTCGTCTCTTTCCACAGCTTTCATAAACTTATCGGTAATCCCTACCGAAATATTAAAGTTTTCGATCTCTCCTGTTTCGCTCTTACAAGTGATAAACTCCAAAATGTCTGGGTGGTCTACATTGAGAATTCCCATATTCGCCCCCCGTTTTTTCCCTCCCTGCATCACCTGTCTGGTCGCAATATCAAAAACTTTCATAAACGACACCGGCCCCGTCGCAAACCCACCACTACTCTTGGTAACCGCGTCACCTTTAGGTCGTAATTTACTAAAGTTAAACCCCGTTCCTCCCCCCGTTTGATGTACCAAAGCCATCTGTTTCACACTCTCAAATATTCCCTCAATCGAATCAAGAACCGGCAAAACAAAACAATTGGCCAGCTGTGACTGGGGGGTCCCAGCATTATTGAGTGTCCTTCCCGCCGGCAAAAACTCCAATCGTGACATCACCTCATAAAAATTATCTTCGACTTTTTTACCCTCTCCCTTAGCCAAAGTCTTGGCCACCCGACGAAACAGTTGGGAGGGAGTCTCAATCACCCTCCCCTCTTCATCCTTTAATAAATATCGGCTTTGTAAAACCTTAAGTTGATTAGGGGATAAATCCAAATCATCCTTAACTCCAATAATCCGCTCTACCCGTCGTTCTTCACTTCTAGCCTGACGATACAAGATATACGCTTTGGCGGTTTTGTAATGCCCCGCCGCCATCAGTACCTGCTCCACAATATCCTGTATTCGTTCTACCTCTGGTATTTCATTTTTCTTGAGCGATTTTTCTACCAAAGCCACGGTAATCTCCGAAAGCCTCTTTGCTTCCTCTATCGCAAACTCACCCGTTTGCCCTCCCGCCTTCCCGATGGCTCCTGTCAATTTACCCACCTCAAATGGGACCATTCTTCCATCCCGCTTCACAATTTTATTTATCCGCATACGCTGTACCCACAATCCACACACTTACTACATCCGTCCTGCTTATTGAGCTTGCCCCCGCATTCAGGGCAAATCTCAGTATTAATTTGGTCACCAGCATTTGTTGAGAGTACTTGGTCGTCTTTGCTTCCATCCCGGTAAATCGTAATCCCCTTGCATCCCGCTTTCCATGCCTGCCAATAAGCCTTTTTTACCTCTTCAACAGTCGCTTGTTTGGGAAAATTAACCGTTTTACTAATACTATTATCAAAATACTTTTGCCACGCCGCCTGGATCTTCACGTGCCACTCCGGCGCAATCTCGTGAGTAGTCACAAAAATCTTTTTCTCCTCCATTGTCAAACCGGCAAAATCTCCCCTAGCCACTTGTTTAATAACTTCTTTTCTCTTGCCCAGATATTCCTCAAACACCGAATCTACTATCATCAATTCTTTGGTGCTGTGATTGGTCTTATCATCTTCATAAAAAGTTCTTCTGATGGTCACCAAACTAAACACTGGTTCAATCCCACTCGAAGTATCCGCCAAAATCGAGATTGTTCCGGTCGGCGCCACCATTGTTACAGCACAATTCCGCATCGGCTGGCCTTTAGCCGGATAAATCGACAAATCCCAATTAGGAAAATTTCCTCGGACTTCCGCCAGTTCCGCACTCGCTTCCGCTGCCGTTTCATAAATAAATTTTGATAGTTCCTTTGCCAGCTTCACCGCTTCATTACTGGCATAAGAAATCCCCATCTTAAACAGCAAATGAGCAAAGCCCATGACCCCCAATCCTATCCGTCGGTTACCATTTTTTACCGTCGCCTCTAGTTCGGGGATTGGGTAATTGTTCACTTCTATCATGTTGTCCAAAAATCTCACCCCCAACACCGTATTACTTCGCTCGGTTGTGTCGAGGAACATTAGTCCTGGGTCCCCCGTTTTCCAGGCCGCTTCCGCAATTTTATTGAACAGCGTTTTGGCTTTCACCCGCCTGACTACTTCGTGATTTCTCGGATTCACCAAGTTCCAGTATTTATCCTCTGCAACAGCTCGCATAAACTCGTCCGTCACCCCCACGCTGACGTTAAAATTTTTGATCGTCCCATCTTGGCTTTTCAATTCAATAAACTCTTCAATATCGGGGTGATCCACGTTCAAAATCCCAATATTCGCCCCCTGTCGCTTGGCTCCTTGTAAAATCTGCGCCAGAGCCGCTGAATATGCTTTCAAAAAATCCACGGGCCCCGAGGCAGCTCCTGGAACATTTTTTACCTTATCTCCGTGCGGCCTAACTGGGCTAAAGTTAAAACCCGTCCCTCCATTATTTTTGTGGACTACCGCCGCATCTCCCAAAGTCTTAAAAATGGTCTGGATCGAATCTTCGATAGGGAGCACAAAACACGATGACAACTGTCCCGTTCCCCCCGGGTTACCCGCTTCAAACATCGCTTTCCCCGCACAAACCATCTTCATTTCTACCATCCGCTCATAAAATTTTGTTGCCACTTCCATTACGATTCCGTTTGAAGCCCATTGCACTTCTGGTTTGGCCATGTGGTAGGCTACTCTCCACAACATTTCTCCCACCGTTTCCACAGTCTTTCCTCGCATATCCGTCCGCAAATACCTTTTTTGGGCTACTTCCAGGGCATTTTTCGATAGCTTTGGTTCCACTATTTTTGGTTTACTCATAGGATTTATTTATCGCACTTACTATACGCGCACGCTGGGCATGTTGAACACCCCTCCTCTTTTCTCATTGGGGTTCCACATTCAGGGCATAGCTCTTCTGATGTCACTTGTTTTTGTTCCCTAGTCTCATAAGGTCCTGCCTTTTTCTGTAGCACTACCTGCTCCCTCGATCCTTCCACATATACTGTCATTCCCTTGAGTCCCAACTCCCACCCTAATTGGTAAGCCTTGGCAACCTCATCGGCCGTGGCCGTGCTGGGGAAATTAATGGTCTTACTAATCGAGTTATCCACCCACTTCTGCATCACCGCCTGCATCCTCACATGTTCCTCCACCGTCAAATCCGAGGAAACCACAAACACTTCTCGGATCTCTTTGGGTACTTCCTTAAGTTTCTGGCAGCTTCCTCCATTCTCTCTCACCCATTCATAAATCCGATTCCTGACTGTTTTGGACAAGCCATGAGCTACCAGCCTTTTGCTAAACAACTCGCTTTCGTAATACATTTCCCGCCACTCTTTTCCTTCCGTTTCCGCACCTTCCCTAGTATTTCGTGTGTATGACAAGGCAAATACCGGCTCACATCCATAACCCTCTAAGCCCGTAATTGTCGCGATACTCCCGGTGGGAGCTATCGTCGTTTGGGCTCCATTTCTAATTCCATATTTTTTAAGCTCACTTAGTAGTTTCTTCCAATCGATACTAGGGCGGTGAAAATCTGTTCGATGGGCAACCAATGGTTTGGGGTTTATCCAAGTCACTTTTTGTGGGTCATATACGCTTCCCGTAATCCCCGGGAACGGCCCGCGTACTCTCGCTAGTTCAATTGAACTCGCCATGCTGTGATACCGGATAAATTCCATTATCTGGCTGGCCAACTCCAATCCCCGATTACTCCCATACCTAACTCCCGTTAAATACATCATGTCCGACAATCCCATGACTGATAAGCCGATTCGACGCACCTTGTGCGCTGCCTCTTCTAGTTCTGGTACTGCCGAAACGTATTTGTTCGCGTCCACCACATTATCCAAAAAATGAGTGGCCAGCTGGACTGTCTCCGCCAATTTCTTCCAGTCAACCACATACCCATCATTCTTAATTTTTTTGACATGTTCGCGCAGATTGATTGATCCTAAACAACAATTTTCGTATGGTCCCAAAAACTGCTCTCCACAGGGGTTAGTCGCTTCTAAATTATACAAGTGTGGAACTGGGTTGGTCCGATTGGCTTCGTCCAAAAATAGTACTCCCGGTTCCCCATTTTTGTGGGCATATTTTACGATCTCCTCAAATAACTCTCTCGCTGTTACCATCCGATATAGCTCTCCATTTTCCGGATGCCTCAAGGCAAAGTCATCATCTTTGGCTACCGCCCGCATAAACTCATCCGTAATCCCGACCGAGATATTAAAGTTGGTGATCTGTCCCTCCGTCGCTTTACACTTCACAAAATCAAAAATATCTGGGTGCCACACCGGCAAGACCGCCATCGCCGCACTCCGCCTCCCTCCCCCTTGTCCTATCACCCAAAAAGCCGTGTCATAAACCTTGATAAAAGATACTGCCCCCGTCGCCTTACCCTTAGTAGTACTAATCGTTGCTTCCCGTGGTCTAATCCGCCCAAACGAAAATCCGACCCCTCCCCCCGTCTGCAAAGTCAGAATTGCCTTCCTGAGTACCGAAAAAATCGAGTCCGTTCCCTTCCCCAAATCATCTTCGACCGGCAGCACAAAACAATTTGCCAACTGTCCATACTTCGTTCCCGCGTTCGCCATTGTTCGTCCGTTCGGTACAAACCTCATCTCGTATAACATCTCAAAAAACTTTTCTCTGACCTCCATCGAGGTTTCCCCTCCGCTCCGATGGTAATTATTTTCCGCTTCCGCCACCACCCTCGCCGTTCGCATCAGTATCTCTGCCGGAGATTCAACTGGGTGCCCCGATTCATCGCGCAGCGAATACCGGTTCACCATGATTGCCGCCGCATTTTTGTTCAACTTAGTAATCTTCATGCCGCATTCTCCTTGAGTTTCTTGATCTCCTCCTCAAAGTCAGCCAATGACTCAAACTCTCGGTATACAGAAGCAAAAAGTAAATATGCGAGTGGATCAATCTTTTTTAATCTATTGATCACCAAATTTCCAATCTCCCAACTCCTTACTTCCGTACTCGTTTTCCGCCGTAATATCCGTTCAATCTCATCGACCATGGCTTCTATCTCCTCCATGGACACGGGTCGCTTCCAAGTTGCCTTCATGACCCCCCTCTTTAGCTTTTCTCTGTCAAAATCCTCGATCTTTCCACTCTTCTTGACTACCTTGATATCCACCCCCTCGGCTCGCTCGTAGGTAGTAAACCGTTTACCACACTTCACGCACTCCCTTCTCCTTCTCATCACTCCTCCCTCATCCGTAATTCTTGACTCGAGTACCGAGGTATCTTCGTGATGACAATATGGGCATTGCATAAAGTTTTATTCCTTTAAAACTAAAACCCTACATATAGTAGGGCTCATCTACCGTAACCCCTACGGTTAGTGACTGTCAACTAGCAACGACTACATCAAATCGGACCAAAATTTTCACTCTCCCTGGGAGCGCATTTTATGGTCACATTCTTCGCAGATATTACATGGGCCCAACATCCTCGGGTCTTGCTTACAAACCACACATTGACCCTCATGATCAAAAGAATAATTTTCTTCTTCCCGTCGTTCCTCTACCCCCATCAAACTCGACATAACATTATTATCCCTCCATTCCTCTTGTTTAAGTCCAATATCCCCACGACCGCATGATCCCCCAGCCTGAATCATCTCCATACCACCTAACTCTAAAAACTTTCGTTGAGCCAGCATCCACAACTCTCGATCTCTCGCTATTGCTACTGGGTCAATCCCACCAAACTCTTTTCTCCCGCCTTTTTCAAGTTCATATCTAGTCTTCACTATCATTTGATATGCATCAAAGATTTCCTTAACATTTTCCATCCTCCCCCCACTCAATTCAGATAACATTGCTCGTGCCACTTCTCCGGACATTATTTCGACCCATTCCGGAATTTTATCTCGCTCCGTCACCCCAACTTCTCTAACCGTCTCATTAAAGTCCAACTGTGTCACGAACGGTTTTGCTACAAAATCTAGGTTGTTTGCCTCATTCCAACTCGGATAACCAGACAAAGAATTCGCCAACACCTGCAAATCTCTCACACTACTCACTTCATCTCGAATAGCAGTTGCTCTAATCTTTCCTTCGCCCTGCCGTTCATAAATATAAACCATGTTATAGCCTGCCATATTCTTATCATTTGGATCTGGTGGACTTATCAAAACTACCGCTTGGCCAATCTTTGTTTTTGCCAAAATTCGCTCCAACTCAATAATCCCTTGTTTTTCGGCTTCCGCCCTCTCCAAATTTGCCCCCGCTTTCTCTCTAATCAAGATGGCATTATCTGCCATTTGTATTAAAGTCTCACTTCCATAATCAGGAGAATATAACACTCCATTTTTTTCTTCCAACCAAAACTCTCGATAATTAACCTCAAATATGTGTTCGGCTGCCCAATTTACATTGCTCGAAGTGATTACTTTTTCTAGAACCTCGTCCCCCACTCCCAAAGATTCCTTCATCCACGGGTAATACCACACGGAATACTGTTTCTGATCACTCTAACTCCTTTACCCCCTCGCTCGGGGAGCAATCAAAGGCAGTTTGACAGGAAGTTCCCGGCTCTACGGTTGCGGCACAGCGCTAGAGTTACACTAGCTTCCTTACTCTTTCAAACTTTCACTTGTTAACCCTTCCCACTCTAAAACTCTCTCCCTACTTCGTCAATACATCTCTCTGCCACACTCCCTCTCACTTCTCCCACTTCTCGATACAAATTTTCGACCGCAATTCGGGCATTCCCTTCGCTCGCCTCAATAAATGCCTCGACATAACCATAATTACGGTCGGCACTAAACAAGACACAATTTTGTTTATCACTCTCCACTAGCTTTAGTAGTTCCTGGGTATTCGTCCGCTCGTAATAAAGTCCTTTGATTAAGGTGTAAACCCCTCGCTCCACATTCCCTTGCAGGCTATATACCACCCCACACGCAATCCTCACTTCGCCCATCTGTAGTCCCAACTTGATTCGCCTGCTCGGACTTGTCGTTAAATATTGTGGAATCATCTTAACCGCCTCCCAATAGTCACATTGCGGTATCCCTCCTGCCTCAGCTACTACCTCCACCAACACCTCCTGTTTGACTGCCCTACTCACATCTCCTCCTACCAACCCCATCTTTTGCATTACTCCTGTTATCGAAGCTAAATATAGCGAAATTACAAAAATACTCACTCCCATCGCTACTAAACCCGCAACCAGCCACTTCCCCATAGACTTTATCTTACCCTAAGTAATCATAAATGAACCGGGCATACACTTCTGTCACCTTGCGCAAAGATTCCAAATCTACCCATTCCCCCCTGCCATGTTCTCCCCCTCCATCTGGTCCAAATCCCACAATCGTCGGAATGTCCCGCTTCACCATCATCCATCCATCTGTTCCCGGCCCCGACACTTTTGTCTCCGGTGTATATCCCAACACCTGTTTTGCCGTTCGTTGCAGTGATAATACCAATGGCTCCCGTGGATCAATTTCCACCGCTGGTGCATAACCCAAATCAATCAACTCATATGGCACCCCTAACTTAACCAATTTTTCGACCAGCAATAACTTTACCTGCGCATCCGAATTACCCGGTAATAGTCTCACGTCACCATAGGCTTCGCATTGTTCGGGCACCACATTTATTGCTCTGCCACCCACAATTCTAGTCGGGAAAGTTAAAACCGGTCGTCTTCCTTCAAATAACTTTGACTGCTTAAACGGTACTTCCAATCCTTGCAATGTTTCGATAATCTTCGCCATGTCAACAATTGCGTTATGTCCTTTCTCCCCTCTCTCCCACGCCGACACCCCCGTATGTACCGCTTCCCCCTTCGTAATAATCTTAAAACGATAACTTCCTCGTTGTCCCACCCGAACATATTGGCTCCCATGTTCTCCAATCAAACAAGCTTTGGGTACACATCCTTGTTCAAGTAAATACTTTGTCCCCAAATTACTGCAAGCTCCTGCTTCCTCGTCCACCACAAATCCTAACAACAATTTTCCACTCAGCTTCACTTTGGCTGCCATTAGGGCTTTGACCGCAAACACGTAGGCCGCTAGCGTTCCTTTCATGTCCAAAGCTCCCAAGCCAAATAGCTTCCCATTCCGGACCGCACCCGAATATGGAGAAACCACATCTTTTGACTCAGGAGGTAGTGTATCCATGTGTCCATTCAACATTAAACTCAGCCGTCCCCGTTTATCTCCCCACTCCGCCACCACATTTGGTCTTTCTCGGCTAACTCCCAAATATCGGGGGGACAAACCAATTTCTCGCAATTTCTCAAAAATCAACGTTGGAACTTCTCCCTCAACTGCCTCATGTAAAGGACTATCAGTTGGAGAATAAGGATTGGCACTCTTCGTTTTGACCAACTTAGAAAGAAACGCCACTTCTTCGTCGAAGGAGGTTTTTACTGCGCGGGCGATCGATGTAGAAACTGTTAAGCCTGGCACGTTAAGTAGCCATTCTACACCCCCGGTCAATCTCACGCAATTTTCTCTCTTTATTTTGTCAAAGCTTCCAACACCAACCCCAAAGTTTCTTCTTTCCCCAACCTAAACGTATTAATTGCCAAATCATACAGTTCACTCCGCCAAAAGAATATCGGTTCACTCTTAGCTAAAGTTCCCGGTTCTACCACCCACTCCTTCCATTCTTCCCGATACATCTTGATCCACTTCTCCAAATTTTTGTTCTCTCGTTCAAAAATATGTGTCTTAGCCTCAGCAATCGAAATATCATCTCGATTGGAAATCCGGTCAACTCGTACGTTATCGTCCGAACAATAAACCAAAATCTTAAACGTCCCCGGCACTTGTTGTGCCAAAAATCCTGCCAGCCATGATTCATATACACAGTTTTTCTCTTTTTTCATTCGTTCTCTCACCCCGTAATCAACCTGGCGATCAAAATCATTCGGATAAACCGTCGCATCGTGATGTGTCGACCTAGTTGGATCAAAATACCCATGCTCAATCGCATATTGCCGCATAAAATCCCCACCCGAATAATATTTCCAACCCAACCGCCTAGCTAGCTCTTTCCCCAAAATCGTCGACCCCGCTCCCGGCAGTCCGCTAATTGCGACATTCTTGTATCTAGTTTTCACTACCCCAGCAACCATAAGTATCTGCGAGTATACCACCTCCACCAATTCGTTATAATACCCTTATGTCCAAAGCCAAAAACTCTTTTTTTCGTTTTTTTCGTTCCCGCCTGCGCAAAAAAAACCTCCCCCCCTTATATTCTAAGAAAGTCCTTGTCCTTATCACGCTCTCCTTGGTTGTGATTCTCTCTTCTCTTTTTGTTTTTCTCAAAGATCTCCCCTCCCCCGCCAAACTCAACAAACCCTCTTCGTTCCCCAATTCCACCAAAATTCTTGATCGTAACGGTGAGCTTCTTTACGAAATCTATGACGACCAAAACCGCACCCCCATCACTCTTTCTGATCTTCCTGAATACGTCAAGTTAGCCACCATCTCCATCGAGGATCAAAATTTTTACCGTCACCATGGTTTTGATACTGGGGGAATTTTGCGCGCGCTTTACAAAACCATCACAGGTCAAAGGCTCGAGGGAGGTAGTACAATTACTCAACAACTAGTCAAAGTTGCCCTTCTTACTCCCGAACGCACCGTTTCTCGGAAAATCAAAGAGGCAATTCTGACCGTTGTGACCGAAATTCTCTACAGCAAAAATCAAATCCTTGAAATGTACCTCAATCACATCCCCTATGGTGGTACCGCTTATGGGATCGAAGCCGCCGCTCACCGCTTTTTTGATAAGGATGCCAAAGATCTAACCCTCGCCGAAACCACTCTTTTGGTTGGTCTCCCCCAAGCTCCCTCTCGCTACTCCCCTTTTACCAATCCTAACTCCGCCAAAACCCGCCAAACTCAAGTACTTGATCGCATGGTTGAAGACAAATTTATCTCCCGCGAAGTAGCACTAGAAACCAAGAACGTTTCGCTCAATTACCGTAGTCCCGGAGTTAATATTCGCGCTCCCCACTTCGTCATGTATGTTCGCCAAATTCTAGAAGAAACCTATGGTCTCCAAGCTGTTGGTTCTGGGGGTTTACGTGTCACTACTAGTCTAGACATTTCCCTTCAAGAAGCCGCCCAAGCTAGCCTCTCGGCCGAACTTTCAGAGCTCAAACGCCTCAAGATCAGTAACGGTGCCGCCCTTGCCACCAATCCCCAAACTGGCGAAATTCTTGCGATGATTGGTTCTTATGACTACTTTAGTACCGAGATTGATGGCAAAGTCAACGTGACTACCAGCCTTCGCCAACCTGGTAGTTCAATCAAACCCTTAAACTACGCTCTTGGTTTAGAAACCAAACTAATTACTCCAAGCTCCATGCTGCTCGACACTCCCATTTGCTTTGTCGTACCCGGCCAAACCAACTACTGTCCCAAAAACTACGACAACTCCTTCCGTGGTCCAACCCAAATTCGCTTTGCCCTCGGCAATTCCCTCAATATTCCAGCTGTTAAAGTCCTCGCTCTCAATGGGGTCGAAAACTTTATTAGCTTCGCTCAAAAAATGGGAATTACTAGTTGGACCAACCCCGAAAATTATGGTCTCTCCTTAACTCTGGGGGGTGGTGAGGTCACCATGCTCGACATGGCTACAGCCTTTGGGGTTTTTGCTAACCAGGGAGTCAAAGTTTCTCTCCATCCTATTCTCAAAGTCACGGACATTTCCGGTAACATTCTCGAAGAATACTCTCCCGCCGACGGCATTCGCCAAGGTGACAACGTCCTCTCTGAAGAAACTAGTTTTCTTATCTCTCACATCCTCTCCGATAACAACGCCCGCTCAGGGGCCTTTGGCTCTAACTCAATTCTCAACATCCCCGGCAAAACTGTCTCTGTCAAAACCGGAACCACCAATAATTTAAGGGACAACTGGACCATCGGCTACACCCCAACCCTTCTCGTCGCCGCCTGGGTCGGGAACAATGACAACTCCCCCATGAGCTATGTTGCCTCTGGTATTACTGGCGCTTCTCCGATCTGGCAAAAAATTATGAAGTATGGTCTCCGTGACATTAATACTCCCGGTCTAACCAAGCCAGATACCATCGAAGGTACTAGTGTTTGTTCTGATTCTGGAGTTCTGCCTGGCGATGGTAACGCTTGCCCCACTCGCTACGAATATTTTCTTCCAAACACCATCCCCTCCGTCAGCACCATCTCTCAAAGAGAATTATTTGTTAACAAAACTACCCATCATCCCCCCCAAAACGAAATCGAATTTGCCGATTTAGAGACCAAACTCCAAACTGTGGCCTCGGACCCCTTTGTCACCGACTACTGTATTGACTGTGGTCCCTATCCAGAGGGTTATTCCGAACCCCTTACCACCGTTCCCTATTCCTCATTTGGCAACTTTCTCGATGAAAATTAAACTCTTTCTCCCCTTGTTAGTCGTCTTTATCCTAGTCCTCGTTTATCTACTTTGGCCACCCCAAGTTCCCATCTCTCCCCTCTGCACTTCAAGCGCAAATGCGCCTGAGAAATGCCTCCAGATACAAAGTAATCTGGGAGACACCCATGCACAATCGTTCACCATCCTGGGCTTTGCCCCCTACTGGAACTTAAAAAAACTTACATCCGACTCTCTCTCCCATATCACTCATTTTGCCTATTTTGCCCTCCATCTAACTTCTTCAGGTCAACTACAGACTCACGTCAACCGTCGTGAACTAGAACCCGGGTATCTCAATTACACTCGTCTCCTCAACTCCAACCCTTCCGACAAACCCCTTCTGCTTACCTTCCTTCCTCAGGATCAATCAGCCCTTACCTCTATTTTATCCTCTTCTTCCACCCGTTTAGCCGCTATTCAAACCATGCTTACTGCTCTTCAACAAAGCCGTGCCCAGGGTGTTAATATCGACTTTGAGCCAACCGGAGATACCCCGCCCTCCCTTCGCGCTGATTTTACCCTTTTTATTCAAGCTCTCCATTCCCAACTTGTTTCCAACAACTACCACTTATCGATTTCCATCTATCCCTCCGCAGGCTCTCGCCCCCGGCTGTGGGATCTATCCGCCCTGGCTCCCCTAACTGACCACTTTGTGATCATGACCTACGACTACACCATGCCACTTTCCCCTCGCGCCGGCCCCAACTCGCCTCTTCGTGATATGGGGGGTAGTTTTGAACACAACATCGTCAAAAATATTGCCGAAATTTCTCAAGTAATTGACTCTCGCCAAATCCTCTTGGGTATTCCTTTCTATGGTTACGAGTGGGACACCGAAAATGATGCCAAATATGCTCCTACCCTCTCTCGGGGTTCTGTTGCTTCCTTCGAACGTATTCAACAAATGCTCAACGATCAAACTCTCTCTCTTCTGTGGGATCGCAACTCTCTAACCGCCTATGGTACTTCTACCAGTTCTGGTGTTACTTCTCAAATTTACTTCGACAACGAACAATCTCTTCGTCTCAAACTGGATTTTGTTCGCTCCGCCAATTTGGGCGGCATCGCGATTTGGGCGCTTGGCTACGACAATTCCGTTCCTTGGCTCTGGCCCACTATCAACTCTCTCAATGATCCGGTAAAATAGATCTTGATGCGTCGAATCGTTCGTCAACCTTCACTTTCTTTTGCTAAAGTCCTTATTTATCTTGGTAAACCCGCCTTTTTTCTGTTCACAATTTTATCTATCTTGGTTCTCGCCTACTTCCAATTGCTCACAAATTTTGTTCGACAAATCAGAAGGTTCCACCTTCCCTCCCTCACTTTTCCTTCCATTTCCCTTCTTCTTTTTATTGGTCTGATCCTTATTTTCTATCAGCTTATTCTCAAAGATCTTCCCTCTCCCCGCCTCCTCACCGACTCTCCTCCCTCCCTTTCCACCAACATCTACGATCGGCAAGGGAACCTCCTTTATCAAATCTACAAGAACGAAAATCGCAGCCTCATTCGCTTATCTGATCTACCTCAACATCTTATTGATGCCACACTGGCCGCCGAAGATAAAAATTTTTACCATCATCCTGGTCTGGATTTTTCTGGGATTCTCCGTGCGCTCTACCACAATCTTCTTAACTGTCGGATTAAAATCGGTACCTGCTCCCCTCAAGGTGGTTCAACTCTTACCCAACAGCTTGTCAAAAATACTCTCCTCACACCCGAAAAAACTCTAGTGCGCAAACTCAAAGAAGCCATTCTCGCTCTCTGGACGGAACGTCTTTACTCCAAAGATCAGATTCTTGAAATGTATTTGAATCAAATTCCCTATGGTGGAACTGCCTACGGCATCCAAGAAGCCTCCCGCCAATACTTTGGCAAAAACGCTGGAGATCTTTCTCTACCCGAAAGTGCTCTTTTGGCCGGCCTCCCCATTTCCCCCACCACTCTCTCACCCTTCGGTACTACTCCTTATCTCTCCAAAGTTCGCCAAACCCAAGTTCTCGAAAATATGGTCAAAATGAATACCATTACCGAAAATGACAAAGTTGCAGCTAGTGGTTCTCCGCTCAATTTCAAACCCAGCGGCATTTCTATCCGCGCACCTCATTTTGTCATGTATGTCCGCGATCTCCTTGTCAAACAGTTTGGCGAATCCGTCGTCTCACGAGGAGGTCTAAAAGTTACAACTACTCTTGATTCTTCTATCCAGGATCTTCTCCAAACCGAAATTAATCACGAACTTACCCAACTCTCGAATCTTCACGTCGGTAACGGTGCCGGTCTGATTGTTGAACCACAAACCGGTCACATCCTCGCTATGGTTGGTTCTCGCGATTTTTTTGATACCGAAAGTGACGGTCAAGTTAATCTCACTCTCGCCCTTCGTCAACCTGGTAGCGCCATCAAGCCCTTAACCTACTCCCTGGCCTTTTTACATGGTGCCACCCCGAATACCACAATCGACGACTCTCCCGTCTGCTTTCGCTTTAGTGGTCAATCCGATTACTGCCCCAAAAATTATGATGGACGCTTCCACGGCTCAATCACTCTCCGAACTGCTTTAGCCAGTTCCTACAACATTCCCGCCACCAAACTCCTCAACTCCCTCGGAGTGAACCGTCTCGTTGAACTCGCTCGCAATTTGGGTATCACCACCTGGAATGATCCCTCCCGATTTGGGCTCTCCTTAACCCTTGGCGGCGGCGACGTCACCATGTTTGATCTCACTCAAGTATATTCTGTCTTCGCTAATAGTGGTAATTTCGTCCCCTTAACTCCCTTCTTATCTATCACTGACTCTAACAATCAACCATTACCACTAAATCAAAAACCCATTGTGGAGCAAGTTATTCCTGCCTCAGTTGCTTTTCAAATTTCTCATATCCTTGCCGATCCTGCTGCTCGTGCCCCTGCCTTTGGTTATAACTCTCTTCTGAATATCAAAAATTATTCCGTTGCCGTCAAAACCGGCACCACCAATAATCTCCGGGATAACTGGACCTTTGGTTACACCCCCAACCTTCTCATCGCGACCTGGGTCGGCAATAACGATAACTCTCCAATGAGTAGTGTTGCTTCTGGTATTACTGGGGCTTCTCCTATTTGGGCCCGTACCATGACCCAGCTTCTCCAAGGTAGTGACAATATCCCTTTCCTCCAACCCCCGGCCGTTGTCAAAGTCAACGTCTCCTGTCAAACTCCCCGCTACGAATATTTTGTCAAAGGAACCGAACCCAAACTTGACTGCTCCGAATCAGGCAAAATCCTCTAAGCTAAAACTTCATTTCTCCTGCTACCCACAGCAAAAACCCAATTAATAATATCATTCCAAGTAAAATCATCCCGCTCCACCGCTCTACCTTATCCATCTTCTTGGCGTGTTTCCGTTTTTCAACTGATTCCCGCTTGCGTTTTTTCGGATCCACCCCCTCTTGGAGTTCTTCCTGATTCTGCTCGTCAACTTCCTCTTTTTTTCGCTTCATACTGTCTTAACCTTTGCGACAATCGCTTCCGCTACTTGATCAATTGTCATCCCCGTTGTGTCTAATCTCCAGGCTTTAGCCACCTTCGTTAAAGGCGCAATTGCTCGCCCACTATCTCTTTTATCGCGTTCCATCAAATCTTTGTAAACTTGCTCTAAACTTATATCTTCTCCTCTCATCAATAATTCTCGGTGCCTCCGCTTGGCTCGTTCTCTTGGGTCAGCATCCATGTAAATCAACAAATCGGCGTCAGGTAATACCACACTGGTAATATCTCTTCCTTCCATAACCACATCTTGTTTTTCGGCAATCTGTCGTGCCAAAGGAGTGATTAAATCTCTTACCCCTGCATACTGGGTAATCACCGACACTCCTCGGCTTACCTCTTCTGTTCTTACCTTCCAACTCACATCTTCTCCATTTAATAACACCGTACACAATCTACCATCCTTCTCCTCCTCGCTCGGCACCCGCAAACCGACTTTTGGCTTCTCCTCTAGTAGTACTCTAACCACCTCCCTCTCATCCTCCCAACTCACTCCTTTTCTTTGCACATACAAAGTTAATGCTCGATACAGTGCTCCTGTGTCTACATAAAGAAATCCCAATCGCTGGGCCACCAGCTTTGCTGTCGTTCCCTTCCCCGCCGCTACCGGCCCATCAATCGCAATTTGGAAAGTCTTTTTTGCCATAACGTAAATTATCGTACCACAGATCATTAAGTGGGCACCATCTCCGCGTCTACTCTACTAAGGTAATGCTTTAATACTATTAAACAATCTCTTTCACTTAGATTGTATGCCTTACCTACTTCTACAGCTTTTGCTACACAGTGACTACCCCAAACTAACTCCAACTGTTCGGGATTCAAACTATGGGGCACAACAAGAGACCATATCATTATTTGAGCCGTAAAGATAATATCGAGTATAAATCCTCTTGGCACTCCACCCTCAACCCCTGGGATCTCTGCATATGAAGCATCCGGAATCAAATAATCTTCTCCGTTAACGTACAAGTTTCTACCCAATTCTGTAATTTTTCTCACCAATGGCAGTACATCTGACCCAGTTATCACTTGTGTTAATTGTTCTAATCTTCCGTCATTAAAGACTTCTTGCCAACTTTGTCTCACAATAATATTGTATTCCTAGCGTCAAAACTACCTCTATACTACTCCTCCGACTTGCTGATTTGCCAATTCGCTGACATACTGGTTAGTAATGCTCAAATCTGAAACTTTCAAAGTCGCTATTGTTGGACTAGGCCGAGTCGGGATGACCACCGCCTATGCTCTTTTGCTCAAAGGTCTCTGCACTGAGCTGGTACTTTTTTCCCGTGAACTAGCCAAAGCCGAGGGAGAAAAAGATGATTTAACTCATGGTGCTCCTTTTTATCCCCATGCTACAGTGACAGCGACTGATAAATTTGAAGATTTGAACGGCACTGATCTGGTTATCTTTACCGCTGGCTGTGCCCAGCAGCCTGGCCAAACTCGTCTCGACTTAACCAAACAAAATTGTGAAATTGTCGCTAAACTCATTCCCAAAATTGTTCGCGAAGCTCCCCAAACTCTTATTCTGATGGTCGCCAACCCCCTTGACCTCATGACTTTAAGAGCCACTGAACTAGCTCATTTAGCTCCCGGCAGGGTTTTTGGCAGTGGGACTCTCCTTGATACCGCTCGCTTCCGTCTTCACCTCAGTAAAGCCATTAGTCTTAATCCTCAAAGTATTCACGCCTACGTGCTCGGCGAACATGGAGATTCCTCTTTCGCAACCGTCACTACCGCCACCATCGGTGGCAAGCCCCTCCTCTCCTTCCCCGAGATGTCCCCCGACCACATCGCTTGGTCTCTCGCTGAAACCAGGAAAGATGCTGGCAAAATTATTTCTAGTAAGGGTGCCACTTATTACGGGATTGCCACGGCTGTCAGCCATATTGTCGAAACTATTATGCGCAATAGCCGCAAAGTCCTCCCTCTCTCCACTGTCTTAACTGGCCAATATGGGCTCACCAATATTGCTCTCTCCCTCCCCTGCATCCTCGGACGCAGTGGGGTCGAAAGAGTGGTCGACCTTCCTCTCTCCCTCGAAGAAACCGCTTCCCTTCACGCCAGTGCTCAAATTCTCAAAACCCACCTAGACGAACTATAATTTATCTATCTGCTTACCTCTCCGAGTGTCAATAGTCCCTGTTTCGCTCCCACATGCTGTAAAACCGCCGTCGCATTCCTAACTCCCCATTTTACCGCTTGCTCGTAAGTCTTGCCGTACAATACCCCCGCTATCATGCCACTGGCAAAGGCATCTCCTGCTCCTGTTGTATCCACCACTTTTTTTACCTTTTCACCGGTATAAAAATACACCTTCCCGTTTTCTGCTACCTTCCCACCTCTTCCTCCATCCGTAATGACGGTAACGTACGCGCCTGGCAAAGCTTGAGTACTTTTCCAAAGAGTTTCCTCACTATAATCTATTCCCCACAATAATTTTGCTTCATCTCGGTTTACAAATAATATTTCTGCCATTGGTAACAAAGAAATAAACTTGTCTCGCTGTTCAATTTCCTTACTCCCCGGATTAAGCGATACCCTAATCTTGTTATTTTTCGCCCAAGTCAAAATGGTATTTAGTAACTCCCAATTCCCCCCCAAACTCGAAATGTGTATCCACCTTGTTTTCAAATCATCCAGAGGAACATCGTGCTTCGTTAACATGGCCGAAGCCCCTCTGTGAACCATAATGCTCCTCCCCCCATCTTCCGCAATCAAAATCACCGACACCGCCGTCGTTTCTCCTGGTTCTTGTACCAAAAACCGGGTATCCACCCCCACCTCTTCTAAGTCCCGATGAATTATCAAAGACTGAGGGTCATTCCCCATCTCCACCACCACTGCCGTTTTCAATTCTTTCTTAGCGAAGGATACTGCACAATTAGTTGCTCCCCCACCCGAACCAATCGTCACTTCTTCTACTTCCATTTTCCCCCCGTAAACTTCACACATCGCAATGCCCCCCGGAATCTCTTTCGAAGATACCACCCGGAATTTGTCACTTTTCATGAAAATATCGAGAGTCGCTGCCCCCACCGTCACCACATCATAATTACTCATGAAGATAGTCTACCACAGCTTTTTTTAGGCTCACTCTATCCAATCCAAACCATTTATATACTTCTTCCCACTCCCCTGACAAACCAAATTTATCCGTAATTCCCATCCTTTTTATGGGGACAGGATATTCTTCTCCCAAAAGTTCCGCAATCGCGCTTCCCATCCCTCCCGCAATCTGATGATCTTCTATTGTGATTACCTTGTTCGTTTTTCTGGCACTTTCAATAATCGTCTCACGATCGAGCGGTTTAATCGTACTAATATTCAAAACTTCACACTCCACCCCCTCTTTGGCTAGCTCCTCCGCCACCATCAAAGATTCCCACACGGGTATCCCGCTTGCACAAATCGTTACATCCCTACCCTCTCGATACTTTTCAATTTTCCCAATCTCAAAATCATATTTCTTGGTAAAGTTGGGTGTTTCTGGACGAGCTGTCCTAATATACACTGGCCCCACCAGCTTGTACGCCGCTTCAATCATAGTCTGGCACTGTGTTGCGTCCGCTGGCGTAAGCACTGTCATGTTCGGTAATACTCGTGTAAGAGCAATGTCTTCCGTCCCCTGATGACTCGGCCCATTCTTCCCTGTCGCCACCCCTCCGTGTGATCCGATTATTTTCACATTGGCCTTCGACAAAGCGATTGAGATTCGGATCTGTTCCCAATTTCTCCCCGGCGAAAATGCCGCATAACTAGCCATAAACGGGATTAATCCGGTAAATGCCACCCCTGCCGCCACTCCTGCCATGTTCTGTTCCGCCACTCCCAGTTCGAAAAATCGATCTGGGAATGTTTCCGCGAACTTATCTACCCTGGTTGATCCTGCCAAGTCCGCCGACAAAACCACCACCCGCTCGTCTTCTCCGATTTTAACCAACGCTTCCCCCACTCCGTCGCGGATTGCTCGCTTAGGAGCCGTCCTCCACTCTGAAATTAAATACTTATCGCTATACTTGCTCATTCTTTTCTCCCAACTCCTTTAACGCCTTGGTTAATTCATCCTGGCTCGGCACTTTATCGTGCCAAGAAGGGTCATTTTCCATAAATGACACTCCCTTTCCCCCTACCGTATTCGCCACAATCATTACCGGCCCCCCCATCACTTCTTTTGCCTGCGTTATAGCTTCCATTATTTTATCCGTTCTATTCCCCTCAATTTCCAAAACATGTAGTCCAAAGGCTTCGAGCCTGCCCGCAACCTCGCCATAAGTAGCCACTTGTGCCACATAATTTTCAATTTGGATCCGATTACGATCCAAAATAAATATTAAGTTGTCCAGTTGCCTACGCACGGCCGTGTTAAATGCTTCCCATACCTGTCCCTCCTGAATTTCCCCATCCGACAACACACAGTACACCCGCGGCGTAGTCTTCTGCGACCTTTGCCCATATTGTATTTTCAAAGCCAGTGCCATTCCGACAGCCACCGATACTCCCTGTCCCAATGGTCCCGCCGAAACCTCCACTTCTGGCAAACTTCCTCGTTCTGGATGACCCGGTAATCTACTCCCAGCCTGCATAAAAGTCTTTAATTCCGACCTAGGAAAATTCCCATTCCGTGCAAGGGCCGCATACATAATTGGACAATAATGTCCGCAGGACAACACAATTTTGTCTTGAGCCAAATCAACTACGCCCCCAAAATAGAGAACGGAATATATCTCTCCCGCCGACAGTGGTCCCGCCACATGCCCTGCTTGAGCCGTATGTACCATCCGCAAAACATCCCCCCGCAACTGATTCGCCACTCTCTGTAAATCTAAGGCAGGACCCATATTTCCAGTATAACCTAACTCATAAATGCCCGTTCCGTACAATGTCGGCAATGAGTATGGTCAATTTTATTCAAAGCCTCTTCCAATTTTTTCATCGTCGGCAAGATATCATCAATCCCATCCACAATTCTAAACACATCCATCTCCTTCGCATCGATTAATAAGTTGTCATGAATAGCTCCAATGATTCCTCGCCAAAATGACCCCACCAAAATAAAGGGTTTATGGTGACCATAATATAGTTTGGCCAACACCCAGGCAGTCCCCAACTCCGAAACTGTCCCTGTACCTCCTTTGAAAAACAAAAAAATATCGCTCTCTTCCATTAACCGATACATTCGCTCAATATAGTTGTCTGTCCTAATCTCTTTATCCGTCACATTTGAAAGATATCGTCCTTCAAACCCCGACGCATGCTCTGGGTAAAACGTCACCGATTCCGTTTTCCCCCCCACACTCTCCGCTCCTCGTGTAGCCGCATCCATCACTCCCGGACCCCCTCCATTTACCACAACATACCCTCTCTGTGCCAGTTTTTTCGCCGCCTGATACGCAGTTTGGTAGATCTGATTACTCGGCAAAACTGCCGCGTCTCCAAAGATCGCTACCTTCTTAAACTTTATTTTCTTGTCCATTCTCCCCTCCACCAGGCACTATTCGCTCCCGCTTCACTGGCTCCTGCCTCAACCGCCAGTTTGTATGTCTCTTTGTTTATTCCCCCGTCTACCAAAACCGCTCCAGCATATCTTCTTCGTAACTCCCTAATCTTCGGTAGTACTCGCTCGTCAAACTTATTCCCACTAGTCCCAACCGGTACTGCCATTAGCAATATCACCTTACATTTATCCAAAACTTCCCTCTCCAATTCTGTAACTGGTGTCCCTATCCCCAAAGCGAGTCCTCCGGTAATTCCCCAATTCTCAATTTCTGCCAAAAATCCCATTTGTTCTCCCATTCGCTCGATTTGTCCAATTATTCTCTTTGGCTTAACTGTCGCGCACTCCCGAATCCACTCCATTGGATCGTCCACCAGCAAATGAAAATCTATCTGCATTTTCCCCAAATCAGCTCCCCCTAAATCAGCTGGTGTAATTGACAATAATTCACTAAACAACCCATCCCCAATATCAAAATGAACTTGCTCGATCTGTTGCTCCCTCAGTAGCTCCAGCTTGGCTTTAACCTCCCCCAGTTCCGACTCCATGATAATCGGCGTAATCATCACTGTCTTATTGCAAGATTTGCCAGTCTTGCTCTCCTTCGCACGTGTCTACTAGCCTCACTCTTTTCAGTCTGTAAGAACAACTCAACTCTGGTAATTGTCTCGTCTTTACTCACCCAGTCCGCTGGTAAAACTAGCACATTTGCGTCTTCATCCTCTCTACCTTGAATTGTCACCTGATCATTAAACCCGACAATCGCCCGCACGTGGGAGAAACGGTTTGCCACCATGTCAACTCCGTGACCACTCCCACAAAGGATAATTCCACGACTAGTTGTCCCATTCCCCTGAATCGACTCGGCAACTTTTAAAGCAAAGTCCACATAATCATCTTCCGGATCAAGCACATAGTTCCCCACATCCTCCACTTCATGCTCATTCTCTTGAAGCCAATTCTTTATCTCTTCCTTTAGCTCAAATCCCCGATGATCCGCCCCTATATATATCATGCTTTAATCATACCATTCCGGACTCACAAATCGGATTAATGCTGACAACACTATCTGCACATAAGCTTGCTTTCGATCCAATTGCCCTTTACTTAGCTTCCCAATTGCTCCCATTTTTTGTTTCACGTTACTCTCTCCCGTTAATTCATCCATAATCGGCCCCAACTCTCCTCCCTCTCTAATCTTCTCGGCCACTTTTCCCGGCAGTTCAAAATACAACCCTCCCCCAAATCCCTCTTCGCCCCGCTTATCTACCACACATGCCCACGCACACTCAAACATTTTCCCGTCAATTTCAGTTACCCCTCCCTCGAGTCCCACCCCATATTCTCCCTGACCCAAAGCTGCCAAGGCCCGATTTCTTGCTCCCCTCTTCGTTTCTTCTTCACTTCTTGGCTGTTCCGCTACCCCACTGACTACCTCTTTCCCTTCAACTTCACATTCCGGCCAATATTTTTGGAAGGCCTCCATAACGGCCCCCACCTTAACTGGATTTGTACTTCCCACGGTTATTTTCATCTTGTTATCGCATCCCCAATTTTAGTTTTCCTTCTTCACTCATTCTATCAACTGTCCAAACTGGTTCCCACACTAACTCAACCTCTATTTTCTTCGCTCCCAGCTTTGCCAAGGCTTTCTTAATTGTATCTTCAATCACTGGTGCTAGTGGGCATCCCGGCGTCGTCAGTGTCATTATCACCTTTATCTCGTTTTGAACTACCTTAACCTCATAGATTAACCCCAAGTCCACAATACTAATTCCTAACTCTGGATCCATCACTTTTGTTAGTTGAATTAGTACTGTCTCTTTTCTAATCATGCGTTGTGATTATACAATCTATCTATGTCTCTCCCCAACCAAGCTCAAAAAATTACTCTTAACTCACTGAGGAAATGTTATCGCGACTACGGGATCATTGCTGGCCCTCACCACTTCACCGATTATTGGGCTCGTGATGGTTTTTTTGCGGCTTTCGGCGCCCTCTCGGTCGGTGATGACCAAATTGTTCGACAAATGCTTAAGCTTTTCTTCACTCACCAACGTCGAGACGGGTTGATTCCCTATCGTCTCATGCGTGGACCAGTCACACTTGGCAAATATCTCGGCTTTCCCAAATATTATTCTCAACCTCGTCCCACCTATCGATTGCGCGGACTAGGACCCGAGGTCCTCGATGGCACTACCCTCACTCTTCTTTTTACCGCACTGCTTCAGGAAAAATCTTTTCTCCCTCAAATTAAACTTGCTCTCCAATATCTCATAACCCGTGAAAAACACGGACTCCTTTGGGACGGACCTATGGCGGAATGGAACGATATTATTTGGAAATGGGGTAATCTTCTCTATTCCAATATAATTTACTGGTACATGTACGATCGTTTGGCCAGCTGGACCAATAGTTTTGATCCCACCTGGAGTCGAACTCTTATTCGTAAGCGTGATTCCCTTGCTCACTCGCTCCGTTCTCGTCTCTGGAACGGCCATTACTTTGCCGATTGGCACGATCACTGCCGACAGGATTATTTTTATCCTTTCGGCAACTGCCTAGCCATCGCTTGGGGACTAACTGCCCCCGCCGAATCAGATTCCATTCTTGCCCATTGTCAAAAATCCTCTACTCAATTTACTCTTCCCACCAATACTCCCAACTACCCATGGTGGAGAGTTGATTTTCTTCAAAGACTAACCATGATGGGTGACTATCAAAACAACCATGTTCTCTGGTGGCAACCAATAGCTACCTATCTAGCCGCCCTCAAACATCAAAACAAAACTCGCCAAGTAAAATCCGTTACCACCCAAATTACCACAAAAATCCTTTATGATCAGACTATTTACGAATGTTTTGAACCCAATGGAAAACCACTTAAACGTTTTTTCTATCAAGCCGAACAACCCTTCGCCTGGGCTTCCGGTCTTATTCTTTGGTCGTTAGCATATAATACTCAGCATGATAAGATCTAAACCCTTTTTCTCCATCATTATTCCAGCTCTGAACGAGGTCAAATATCTCCCCCACCTATTGGAAGACCTCACCTCTCAAACTTTTCGCGACTTCGAAGTCCTTGTCGTTGATGGACACTCTCGGGATCAAACAGTTGCCAAAGCCAAGCTCTTTGCTCGACGCCTCCCCCACTTAACTATTCTTCAAAGTCCCCAACCCCACGTCTGTGTTCAACGTAACCTTGGTGCCAAAAAAGCTCACTCCGAGATCCTAGTCTTTCTGGATGCCGACAATTCTCTTCCCTCCTATTTTCTCCAAGGCCTCAAATACCGCTGGGAAAGTAGTCACGTCGACATCCTCGCCTGTTGGTTCAAGCCTGATATTATGAAGCCCAGTAATGAAACTATCGCGACAGCCGTCAATCTCTTCCTCGAGCTCCAACACACTCTCAAACCCACCTATTTACTTGAGTCCATGTTTGCGATCACCAAATCTTGTTTTCAAACTATCGGCGGTTTTGATGAAAGTGTTAACTACGCCGAAGGTAAATCTCTTATTCAATCAGCCATCTCTCACGGTTATACCTCCAAAGTAGTCCGTGATCCCGTCTACACCTACTCCTTCCGTCGCCTGCGCAAGTTTGGCGTTCTTAGCATGGCCAACCGGATTGCCAAAATGGAACTCTCAGCTCTTCTTAACCAAGACCTCTCCAAAACCAAATTCACCGACCTCTACCCCATGCAAGGAGGTTCTTTCTTTCACCAATCCGCCCGTGCCCGCTCGCGCTTCCTCACCAACATCACCAAGCTTCTCAAAAATCTCTAATTCTCCCAAAAAACCAGCCCCTTCCCTACCATTAGTAGAGTCAGATGCTGGTCTTTCGTGCTTGGTTAAGCTTTTTTCAAAACCGGCATGCCGGTACGTTTCGTCTCAATTACCATGTAACCACCAGGAACATCATTCAATGCTTCTGGACGTACATCACGAGCGAAATAATAGATCTGTTGGGTGCGGCCATTTTTCAGAGTCACTTTCTTGCCGTGGAGGTAGTAGGTATCACCCTTGCTGTTTGTGTATGAATATGCCATTGTTGCTTCACCCCCTTCCTCAAGTAACCAGATATCTACCTCTGGTTATACCCTGGTCACCTAAGCTTGTCAATAGACCTCTAATCTGGAAAACTGCCGCTCACTGCTACAAACAATGTCACTCTTTAGTTAGTTCCGCTATTCTAGCCTCCAACTGGGTAAACTCCGTCTTTATCCCATTCACAAAGAAAGTAGGCGTTCCGGTCAACCGATATCGTGTTGCCGCCAACAAGTCGTTCGCTACCACCTGTTTGGTCTGATCACTCTCCAAGTCGCTCACAAATTTTTCCTTCTCCATCCCGATCTTTCCTGCATATTCGCTTAGTTTCTCTCTTGGATCAGTCAGTTCCGCCCATTCAGTTTGTTTCTCAAACAATAAGTCATGCATTTCCCAAAATTTACCCTGTTGGTAAGCTGCTTCCGTTGCTCGCGCAGCAATTTGGGCATTTTTGTGAATGTTGCTTAGGGGGAAATGGCGGTAAACCATGGTAATTTTATCTTGATATTTTAGTAGTATTGCCGTCAATGGTTCCTGCACTGCCCGACAAGCCGGGCACTGGAAATCACTAAACTCAACCAGGATTATATTTCCGCTTCCTTCCTTGTACCTCATTTCTCCGGCAATCTCCGCAATCGGCTTTTCTTCCTGCTGTCCAAAGTTCCATAGTAGTCCCCCCACTCCCAACATTACCCCAACAGTTATCACTAAGAACGTAATTATGGTTCTAGTATTCATAGTGGTGGCCAAAGTCTTTTATCCCCTTCCCAGATCTCTATTGCTCCCGTTGGACAGCTTTGAGCCGCCAACATGATATTGTCTGGTTCATCCTTCCCTTTTTCGATTATCTCGACCAAATTCTCTTCATTTAGTTTAAATATATTGGGGGCAATCGCCACACACGATGCTGCCGCAATACACTTGGATTGGATTGCCTTCACGCTATATTTTCCTATTTGTCTCACAATTTTTACGTCATCGCTCATACTTGTTCCTTGCATGGTCCCGCTCACGAGCTTCTATAATACCACGACAAATCGGGCAATACCGCGGGCTCGGTAACCCTCTACTTTTGTACAATTTTTGCTCTTCTTTGGACCACACAAACCCCTGGGTACAATTCTGACATTTTATAATCTCTTCCATTCCTTCCTTTCTAACTAAACTTTTCATGGTAAATATCTTCCCTCTTCATTCCGAGCTCTTCCAGTTTAGCCGCAATCTCTATAACTACCGCTTGTCTCCCGCACACATACGCTTCCCATTGGGTTAGTCCCTGAGGAAAATCACGCATTAAACAATCCTGAACATGCCCACTACACAATTCCCATTTTTCGCTTGGCTTCGACAAGACTATGTCAAACACAAAATTTGGGTACGTTTCTGCCAATCTTTCCAAGTTATCGACCCAAAACAAATCTTCTTCGCTGCGCATCCCCCAATGCAACCTCATTTGTCTTCTTTCGTGCTTGTTAATTAATAGATCGTTGATCATACTCCACAAAGGCACAATTCCCGACCCCGTTGCTACAAACAACAGGTTGTTGTTTCGCAACTCCGTCTTCTGAATTACAAATTGTCCCAACGGAGCCAAAATTTCCACTTCTTCACCCAACTTTATCTTCTGTAAATATGTACTTCCCACTCCCCCTGGTACCATCTCCGCCACCAAGTTAATTCCGTGTTCATTGTCTGGAGTCGATGCAATGGAGTAACTCCGCCTCATCCCTCGCTCATCTACTCTCAAAGACGCATACTGCCCCGCGGTAAAGCTGATTCTATCCGGCTTAGTTAATTCCAATTTAATCAGCCAAAAATGCTGATTCTCGGTCAAATATATTTTTTCACTCACCCGCGCGATATATTTCATGTTGCTATTGTACCTCAAACCTTCTTCCCCCCTGATACAATACGCTCATGCAAATTCTCTCGCAAAATGACCCGCTCGCAATTTCCTTAGCTTGTCAGGCCCTCTCCCGTGGGGAGCTTATCATCTATCCGACCGAAACCTGTTATGGTCTTGGTGCCGATCCTACTAACCCCCAAGCTATCACCCAACTCCTTGCCTACAAAGGTGATCGCCATCGCCAAGTCGCCATCGCCGTCGCGAGTCGCGCCATGGCCGAACAATTTGTTGAGCTTAACCCAATTGCCGATAATCTCTACACTCACTTCCTTCCCGGCCCGATCACCGTCATTTCCCAATCCCGTCACCGCTTAGACAAGCGGCTAGAATCAGCCACCGGAACTCTCGGCGTTCGCCTCCCCAACTTCCCCCTCACCTTGGCTTTGCTTCAACAATTTGGTCGCCCCCTTACCGCTACCAGCGCCAATACCAGCGGCAAAAAAGAACCTTACTCCCGTTCTGATTGGCAGAAATACACTACTTCGTCCAAACAGTCACACGTTTCCCTCTTCCTCGACGCTGGCTCCCTTGCTAATCGTCCGACCAGTACCGTGGTCGACACCACTCTCAACGAACCCCAAATTCTTCGTCAGGGTCAGCTCATCATTCCCGCTCTTTCTCCCTCCCTTATTTCCCACTCAGCCAAACAAACTCAGCAATTTGCCCAAACTATTCTATCAACTCACCTTGCTCTAACTCGCCGTCTCCCGCTCATTCTCGCACTCCAGGGAGAACTCGGTGTTGGTAAAACTCAGTTTTGTAAAGGACTCGCCCACGAACTAGGTATTCACTCCGTCCTCTCTTCCCCAACCTATACTCTCCTCAAAGAATATCCCTACCACACTTCTAAATATCAAGGTGTTCTCTATCACATCGATACTTGGCGGCTCCCCGACGTTACCGAACTAGAATCCTCTCTCCATCTTTCTCAACTCTTAAAACCCGGCAGTATTCTCGCCATCGAATGGGCCGGCAAAGCCAAAAAAATCCTTCATTCATACGAAAAAGAAATTCCAATTCTAGTGATCAATATTAAAGAATTAGACGAGAATACCCGCCAAATTACTTACGCCTTTTCCTCTCCTGAATGGAACTAGAGCTTATACTTTTCTAGAGTTTGTTGGAGTTTTTGCGGATCCCCTTTTGTTGGATTTGGATTGCTAATTTTCCCTACCTTTAAGTGAATATGGGCGTGGGGAACTTGCCAGCCATCAATATTTGATCGGACAATATCCCTTGATACCTCACGGAAATGTCGTGCAATTTTCCCGACCACCTCAAAATACTCTCCCAATTCCTCCACCTCCCACACCCACTCTACATGCTTCTTCGGGATTACCAATGTGTGCCCTTCTGCGGATGGGTATATATCCAAAAAAGCCAAGTATTTTTCGTCCTCATAAATTTTATAACTTGGGATCTCCCCCGCCACAATTTTACAAAACACACATTCGGTCATACGTATAGTATAGCGACAAGCAGAACAATTTTCAGCGCGGAACCATCCATCTGGGTAGCCAGATGACGATGTGAGCACTGCAAAATGTGATGTTTGGCGCTAAAATACCTCAACATGACTAAAGAACCTACCATCCTCTCTATCGAAACCAGTCTCGACGACACTTGTGCCGCCGTCACCTGTGGCCGGCGCGTCCTTAGTAATGTCGTTTCCTCTCAAAGTAGTTATCACGCCGATTGGGGCGGGACCGTCCCCGATTTGGCCAAACGTCTCCACCAAAAGTGGCTCCCCCAAGTCGTTAATCTCGCTCTCAAACAAGCTGGAACCCCTCAGCTGGATGCTCTTGCCGTCACCATCGGTCCCGGCCTCGCCCCTGCCCTTGAACAAGGAATTGCTTACTGTCAACACTTAGCCCTAAACCATAAGCTACCCATTATCGCCGTCAATCATCTGGAGGGACACCTTTTGTCCAGTTTTGCCGAAACCCGATCCGGTTCCCGTGGGTTAACCAAACCCATCTACCCCACTTTGGGTTTCCTGATCTCGGGCGGCCACACCGAACTAGTCCTAATGCACCAAATCGGCCGCTACGAACTCTTGGGTGAAACCTTAGACGATGCTGCCGGCGAGGCCTACGACAAAGTGGCTCGTTTACTCATGCTAGGCTATCCTGGTGGTCCCCTCCTCAGTAGCCTCGCTCAATCGGGCACTCCTCGCTACCCTCTCCCCGAACCCATGACCGCTCGGAAAGATCTCAATTTTAGTTTTTCTGGTCTCAAAGCCGCCGCTCGCCGATACCTAGAACACGAACAACCCGCTCTAACCCTCCAATTTACTCAGGATTTTGCCGCCAGTTTCCAACAGGCTGTTTTTAAACATCTCTTAACCCGCTTCCGCCGTGCCATCGACTTATATTCTCCCCGAATGATTCTCTTGGGAGGTGGGGTCGTCAGTAACGTGGCTCTTCGCGCGCTCACTCGCTCGGTAGCCAACGAATCCGGCCTCCCCGTCTACTTTCCCTCCAACAAGAAATTGATCACTGATAATGCGGCCATGATCGGCATCGTGGCCTCCTATAAATTTGCTCGCCAAGAATTTACCGATCCAAATAAGCTCGACCGTCTCCCCAATCTTAATTTCCCAAAACTTTCCTAACAACCGCTACCGGCAGCATCAAACACTTCATCCTCCCTGGGTTAACCGTAAATCCAATCCCTTTCGAAAGTAAATCTTCCTCACTCATTTTCCGTATCTCCTGCAAGGTCCGACCTCGTAGATACTCGCTCAGCTTGCTAGCCGCCGCGGTCGTAATCGCACACCCTATCCCCTTCCATTTCACCTCCTCGATTCTCCCTTTCTTAATTTTCAAATAGAATTGGACCATATCTCCACAACTGGCATTACTATCTCGCGCACTCTCTACTCCCTCTCCCGTCAGCTCTCCCTGATTTCTTGGGTGTTCGTAATGATCTAACACGTCCTCTCGATATAAATCCATACCTATTTCCCAAAAACTGTTTTTACTTTTTGTAAAGCCTCTACCAACTTCTTGATGTCTTCCTTCGTCGTATACACATTAAAACTTGCCCGAACCGATGCGGTAATCCCCATCGATTTATGTAGTGGCATAGTACAGTGATGTCCGCTCCGTACCGCCACTCCCTCCGAATCCAAAATCGTCGCCACATCATGCGCATGTACCCCCTGGTATTCAAAACTCACACTGCCAGATCTGTAGTTAGCATCTTTCGGCCCCAAAATTACAAGGTTCCGTACCTTGTAAAATTCCTGCAGTGCATATTCAACAATTTGCTTATCGTGTCCTCTCACTTCTTCCATCCCCAATCGTTCTAGGTAATCAATCGCACTTGCTAGTCCCACCGCTCCGGCTACATTGGGTGTTCCCGCCTCAAATTTATCTGGTAAATCGGCCCAAGTTGAGTTCTCCCTAGTTACCTCATTAATCATCCCTCCGCCCGTCAAAAATGGTGACATTGGGTCTAATATTTCCCTTCGTCCTACCAAAACTCCTATTCCCATTGGTCCCAACATTTTGTGACCACTAAAAGCATAAAAATCACACCCAATTTGATTCACCTTTACTCCCATGTGTGGGACCGCTTGCGCTCCGTCAACTACTACCACCGCCCCTGCCTTATGTGCCATTTTGGTCATTTTTTTGACCGGATTAATGGTTCCCAAAGCGTTAGATACATGTCCAAATGCCACCAGTTTGGGTGCCAGAGTTAATTTTTGCTGGTATTCCGCGAGGTCAAGTAATCCTTCGCTCGTTACCCCCACCACTTCCACTTTTGCTCCAGTTCTTCTGGCCACTTCTTGCCAGGGCACCAAATTAGAGTGGTGTTCCATTACTGTCGTCACCATCGTGTCACCCTGTTTCAAATTATCGAGTCCCCACGTATACGCCACCAAATTGAGTGCTTCCGTAGTATTTCTAACAAAAATTACTTCCCCTTCTCTTACTCCCACAAACCTTGCCACTGTCTGCCTAGCTTTCGCTAATAATTGTGTTGCCTCATCTCCCAGCGTATGGGCTCCCCGGTGAACATTGGCGTTATGTTGTTCGTAATACTCCTTTTCTGCCAGCAACACTTCCCTGGGTTTCTGGCTGGTCGCCGCACTATCCAAATAAACCAGGGGCTTACCCTTAACTTCCCGCGTTAGTATTGGAAAATCTCTCCGTAGTACCTTTGGGTCAAACATAGGCAAATTATACTCCCAACCATCCCAAAACTATCTTGTCGATTGCTTCCGCCTCGCTTAATCCCCGGCTTCGCAAATACCCAATTTGTTCTGAATCCACTGGTCCTACACTGGCCGCGTGGCTAGCCTTGACATTATTTGCTTCGATCTCCAACTCTGGCTCTGCCATCACTTGGGACGTTGAAGAAAGCATTAACCCTCGCATCTCCAGAAAATTCTCTGTCTCTTGCGCCTTCTTTGCGATTTTAATTACCCCTCTGATTTTTACTCTCGCATTTCTTCCCACCACCGTTTTTACCGTCACCCTTCCTCTTGTCTCTCCCACTCGGTGGTCAGCCACCACCAAAAGCTCATACTCCCCCTCTCCTCTGGCATCAATAATCCCCTCCCACTCCTTCTCCTCCCCCCTTTTCTCAAACAGAATCACTACCTTCCACTTCCCTGGTTTACTATATTTTTTAACTATTTTTCGCATACAAAGTCCTCAAAAATGCAGGGTGCAGACGTGTTTCACAACTGAAAAAGTTTACGCAGCGCGACTGGCGCGAGTTCGAGGCGGCTCCGCACCAGCGGAGAACGCCGTCTTTTTCAAGTGAAATACGTCGAACCCCAGCAGGTATGTTCTTCATCCTACACTTCCAATCATTTCCAATTTAACTAATCTGTTTAGCTCCACCGCATACTCCAAAGGCAACTCCGCCACAATCGGCTCCAAAAATCCCCTAATTATCAAAGTCTGCGCTTCTTCCTCGGTCAACCCACGGCTCATTAAATATTTTATCTGTTCCTCCCCCACTCGAGAGACATAAGCCTCATGCTCAATTTGAGAGCTCCCTGTCAAAATCTGATTATTGGGATACGTATCACTCCGACTTAAGGGGTCCATAATCAAAGCGTCACACGTAACCTTACTCCGAGATCCTAGAGCGGCCGGACCCATCTTTACTTGTCCCCGATAACTAGCTCTTCCCCCCTTTTGACTAATCGATTTACTAATTATTCGCGAAGTTGTTCGGGGAGCCAGGTGTATCATCTTCGCTCCCGTGTCTTGGTCTTGACCATTGCCTGCGACCGCCATCGACAACATCTCTCCATGTGCTCCTTCTCCCTGCAAAATACAACTCGGATATTTCATTGTTACCCTCGATCCCAAATTACAGTCCACCCACTCCATCGTGGCGTCTTTTGCGACCGTTGCCCGCTTAGTCACCAAGTTGTAAACCGTCTTATACCAATTTTGCACCGTCGTATACCGAACTTTTGCTCGCTCCTTCACAATCACTTCCACTACCGCCGCATGTAAACTAGCACTGCTATACGCTGGTGCACTACATCCTTCCACATAATGGACCCTCGCCCCCTCCTCAACCACAATCAATGTTCTCTCAAACTGTCCGGCTTTCTCCGCATTAATCCGAAAATACGCTTGGAGCGGCAAATCGACTTGGATTCCTGCTGGTACATATACAAAACTCCCGCCGCTCCACACCGCTGTATTTAACGCCGCCAGCTTATTGTCTCCGTATGGCACAATTTTGCCAAAATATTTCTTGACTATTTCTGGGTATTGCGTAAGTCCTTCGTCCATCGACAAAAACACTACTCCTTGTTTCGCCAAACTTGCTTTAAGACTTCCATAAATTTTTTCGCTATCAAACTGAGCGGTTACTCCTGCTAAAAAGGCCTTTTCTGCTTCTGGTACTCCGATTGCCGTAAACACTCGGCGCACCGAATCTGGTACTTCCTTCCAACTTTTGTATGGCAAGTCCACTGGCCGCAAATAATAATAGATTTCCCCCCACTTAATTTGTGACAAATCCGCTCCCCAGGATGGTATCGGCATGGCCTCAAACTGTTCTAGTGCCACAAGCCTCATTTTAAGCATCCATGCCGGCTCTCCCTTTTTCCGTGAAATCTCTCTCACCAGGTTCTCACTTAATCCTCTTTGGCTCTTATAGCGATAGCTCCCCGTACCACTGTTCTCATTCAATATCTGTTTCATACTCTCTATTTCATCTCCACAATTTCATCCACTTCAATTTCTTCCAACATTTTCTTGTTATGCGTAATTAGTAAAAAGCTGGTACCAGTCTTTTTCATCTCATTTATCACCTCCGCCACCATCTCCACTCCTTTAGCATCGATTCCCGAATCTACTTCGTCCAATATCGCGAGGCTCGGCTGTAACAGTAATAATTGCAATAATTCCAATCTCTTCTTCTCTCCCCCACTAAACCCCTCATTCATATTTCTCCCCACATGTTTCTTCGTTAAACCGACCCGAATTGCCAAACTTTCTAATTCTTTTTTAAATTCCGTTAGTTTTTCGATCTTGCCTCTTCCTATTTCGTAACTGGTTTTACACACACTAAACACACTCACTCCGGGTATCGTCACTGGATTTTGCCACGCTACCAACATTCCCAGCCTTGCTCTTTCTGTAATGTCTAATTTTAGTAAGTCTTTTCCTCTATATAACACCTTGCTATGTTCCGAAATTTGATACCTCCTATCTCCCATTAACACTTGTGCTAAGGTAGTTTTCCCACTCCCATTTTTTCCCATCAACGCCACAACTTCGTTTTTCCCCACCCTCAAATTAAAATCTGCTATTACCCTCTTCCCCTCCACCTCTACACTCAAGTTAACTATCTGTAGCAATTCTTCCATTATTACTTCCTACCCATTTCATCCAAACTATACTCATCCAAAATCTTCTCTATTTTCTCCGTTATTGCACCCATCATTCTTCGGTGAGGACATGTTTTAGCCAGAGGGCACGGCCTAGCTCCGTGTACCAAACACCCAGTTGTTGCCAATTTTCCCTCAATCGCCTCGACCACTTTTCGCAAACTAATTTTTTGCGGGTTCCCCAAGAGTCGATATCCTCCGCCTCTTCCCTCTTTCGCCGCAATCAACCCTGCTTTGATCAAATCTCGTGCAATCTTAACCAAAAAAGATCTGGGCAACCCCGACTTCTGCATCTTGGCTACCGATACGGTTGTCCCTCTCCCTGCCGCAACCAGCATGGTCATCATCATCAATCCATACTCTGTTTTTTTGCGAAACCGAAATGAACTCATAAACTATCCCCATCATAATCCAAGTTTGCCAAAAATCAACTAAAACAATGTCGTTTGCACTTGTACTTTCGTTTTTCTTTGTTTTTCAAAATCCACTGGCACTTCGATCAAATTGTTCCACTTATTCTTAAACCGCAAAATTTTATTTTTGACTCCGTAATCATATAATTCCTTTGTCACTTTTACGTCCTGCAAACAATATTTTTCTAGTTTTTCCCACTCTCCCTCGTGGTAATAGGTAATTGCATCTAGTCCATGCCCGCTTTTTTGCATCCCCAAAGTCTCCTTGGCTACCGCATCAAGGCCTACCCTGTGCCCCAAGTGTTTTTCTAATTCCACCATAATATCCAAACTGGGAAACTGGGAAAAATCTCCCCCATAGTAAGGCTTTAAGGTTGGATAATCAAAGGCAATTGTGTTAAACCCAACTACCAAATCAGCTTGTTCCAGTCTTCGCCAAAACGGAGAAAAATTGTCTTCTCGATATCCTACATACTCTTCTTTATTTCCCTCTTCATCCCGAAAGTAGCTCCCGATGATCGACACTCCCAATTTTTCTGGGAAATATCCTCCCACCTCGTCAAACGCCTTCTTGGTCTCTACATCAAATACCAACAATTTCATCAGTTATGATTTTAGCACCTCAACCCCAGGTAAGCTTCCCTTTTCTAGCAGTGCCAGCATGGCTCCCCCCCCTGTTGAGACATGATCTATTCTGGCCAAGTGTTCCTCTTTGCCGATCATCGCCAGAGTGTCCCCCCCACCCACCAATGTATAAGCTCCTACATTTGCCGCAATCGCCTCAAAAATAGCTTCTGTTCCCTCTCGGTATATCGGTTCTTCCACCATCCCCATTGGCCCATTCCACACAACCGTTTTTGCTTTCACAATCTCCTCTGTATAAATTTTTTGGGTGGCCCTCCCTATATCCAACAAGTTGGATCCTTCAACTGGCACTAGTACTTTTGCCTTCCCCGTGACAGTTTTCTTCCCCAAAACCCACTCATTGGCCAGTTTTCCTCCCAACAATATAATATCTGCCTGGTGAGAGAGTACTTCGATTAACTTTATTTTGTCCTCCACTTTCGCTCCCCCCATTACTACCACATATGGTCGCTCCGGCTTCTCTCGAACCCCGATAATTGTGGCAACTTCATCTGCTAACCATAATCCCGCATAACTCGGCAAATATTTTGGAATCCCGACGATACTGGCTACCATTCGGTGACTTTCTCCAAACGCCTCATTCACATAAATATCCCCCATTGTGGCTAGTTCCTTGGCAAAATCATCGCTATTGGCTATTTCTCCCTGAAACCACCTTACATTCTCGAGCATCACGACCCTCTCCTCAGGTACCCTGGTCAAATGATCAAACAAAACTATCTCGCTCCCCACTAACCCGCTCGCATACTCTCCTATTTGTTTTAAAGACCGCTTCTCTTCCGCCTTACCCAAATGACTAACCAATATAACTTGTGCCGCTTTCTGAGCTAACAACCATTTAATGGTCGGTAAAGTCCGCGCGATCCGAGTATCATCCACAATCTGGAGTGCCTTACCTATCGTCACATTCCAATCCACCCGGACAATTACCCGCTTACCCGCAACCCTCGCTTGTTTAACCGTTCGTAATTGGCTTGCCATATTTTTCGACTATTCCTACTAACTCATCCATCCTGGGTCCCGCCACTTCGCGGAAAAACTTCTCGCGATCCTTTCCTTCGTACCGGCCAAATTCCTGCCACACCGCTCTCCCCACTGCCATTCCCGCCGCTCCACTTTCACAGGCAATTATTAACTGCTCTTGATACTGTTCATAATTTACTCCTGCCGAAAGTAACACCCAGGGAACTTCTAATTTCTGGCTGATTCGAACACACTTATCCTGATTTCCCGGGTATTCCAGTTTAAAAATATCCACCGGTAAATCTATTAGCTCATCTACAATCCGTTCCACCACATATGGATCCTGACTTTTTTTGTAGGTCAAAGGCTCTAGTAGAAATATCATCCCTTCTCGCTCACACTCCTCCCCCACTTGCTTCGCGATGTCTTTTTGCTTTTTCGCTAGTTCCTTATTTTCCGGGTCATAATATAGTAATAATTTAACCCCACTCGCTCCCAACTTCTTAGCGTCGGTAACACTCCAGCCTGGCAAAATCTCGGTTTCCCTCGCTTCTTGTTTACCTCGATACCCCGTTTTCTCCATCGAGAGGACCCATCCACATTGCGCCCTTGGATCAACCAATTCCCTCCCATAACTCGGATCAATTAATAATCCCGACACCTTATCCCGATATAGCTCGACCATTTGCTTCTTCCACTCTCGGATTTCTTGCTCTGTCGTCACCTCCGGATCTTCCGGATGTAACATTGTTTTTAATAATCCTCGATGGTCCACCGCCGCAATCGTTATTTTGTTCTCATCTGTTAATAACTTCTGTAATCGATCTGTCTTGCTCATACCTCCACTATAACATCCAATTATCTCTCTTCCTTTACCAATTTCTTCTGCAATATTTTTGGTATTACCCACATCGAAAATCCACTCACCATCATAATTGCCAATACCACCGTAAACTCGATACTTATTTTGCCATGTAACCAGGCCACGTTCCTTCCCCAACCCAAGCTACTTGCCCATTTCCCCAAGGCTCGATTCTCCATTATTACTCCTGTAAATGACAGTGGTATCCCCAATCCAATCACCAACCACATTGCAAACCGATGGATCTTTTTACTCCACCCGTAAATCACTCTACCATCTATCTTTTCCATTTTGTTTTCTCCTTTCCCATTTTCTTTTTTAATCCTTGCTGCAATTTATTTATTACCTGATCCACCGCCGTCAACAAGTTTTCATCTCTACCCTCCGCTACCACATCCTTCCCAGGAATTTTTAAATCCACCTTTACTTTATATCCCCACCGCTCTCCCTTCGAAAGTTTGACCCATCCCTCCCTCAAATCACTCGATACATGTTTTAGATACTTATCTAGTCCCGCCAATTTTTTCGCAATCTTCCTTTTAATATCTCCCTCCGTACTCACTCGATCAAACCAAAATGCTAACTTCATAGCTACTACCTCCTTAATACTTTTATACTCTCCGCGCCACAATTAGTGATAGTCCCTTGCCCCACCGACTGCTATCCTCCTTTCTTTCAATCTCAAACCCAGCTTTTTGTAACTTTTTCTCAATCTTCGCTACTTGTTTCCCCTTGCGCGGATGCACCTCAACCATGATCGTTTTTACTTCGTTTAGCTCCGCCCGCTCTAATACTTCATACTCCATCCCCTCGATATCCATCTTGATTAAATCAACTCCAGGTAATATCTGATTTATCCCCACCGCCAACACCAAAAATCCTCTGGTATGCAAAACCCCTCTCCACCCCCCACAGACAATCCCCACTCCACTCCGCCATTCGTTCGTAAATATCGGCTCCTGCAAAGTGATCTCGCCGCTTTTGGGGGCAATCGCCGCATTAATACAGCTCACCTGTGTTAGTTGATTTTCCTGGATATTCTTGGTTAATAATGCAAAGTTTTGTCTATCCGGCTCGTAGGCCAAGATTCTGGCCTTGGGATAAATCTGCGCAAAGTACAAGCTCACCAACCCAATATGTGCTCCCGCATCTACAATTAACTTGGGTTCAATCCCATCTGTATAATAAGCATGTTTGGTCCAGACTTCTTTCCTGATCTCGTTAAATTCTTCCGCATTTTCATAACTTACCAGGTACTTCCCGATTCTCGCGCTCTGCATAACCCTATTATCTCACGTGTTAAAATATCCCCGCGAGGAGGGGTCACATAGTGGTCTAGTGTAGCGGTTTACTAAACCGCCGTAGCGCAAGTTACCGAGGGTTCGAATCCCTCCCCCTCCGCTTCCCTGATATAATCTTCTCCACAGGAGGTGTCGCCTAGTGGTATGGCACGAGTTCGCTAAACTCGCACCCGCAAGGGTGTCGTGGGTTCGATTCCCACCGCCTCCGCAGTTTATAAAAAAATTATAAAATCCACCAGACGAAATTATAATGATTCTATAAAATAAGACTGTGAGAAAAAGAACCTAATATTGTTATAATATTTTTATATTTGAATAACCACTGATATGACAGGTAACTTTGATATTCAGCCCTACAGTCTAGATGGATTAAAAAATGTGCTGGGAGTAAGGGGCGAAGCTACCCACAATGAAGTATTTTCGACATTTGAGCAAGCTGTGTATAAAACAGAAAATGATTTGCCTCAAGGTTTTACGGTCTGGGTCAATGAAAATGACCTAGGATCAACCGCTGTCTATAATGCGGGTCACAAAAACTCCTGGTTTTTAGCAAAAAGAATGATAATAAATGGACAAAAGGTACGAGAAGAGGTCGCCGGGAATTACCCTCAAGGTAAAACCAATGTGTCAATCTCAGTAGATAGAGAAACAGGTTCTCCATTTGTATCATGTCGAGTTTTTGTTGATGGCTCACTAGTCGCTAGTCGTACTAGCCCAGCCGACTGGGCAGGTCAACAAGCAGACGCATTCACGAGACAAGTGGCAGAAGCTCAGGGTGACGACCCATCGAGGTTGGATAAAACGCTCGGTGACGACAGATCTCCATATCCATTTGCTATGAAAATGTTAAACGATTTTGCAAACTCGAAACCGGATCAAAGAAGAATTGAGCAAATGTTTAACAAGATGAAGCAAAGCCATACAACAGTAAAGAATTCTGATTATCTAATGGGTTAGTCGAATTCTTGAGGTAGGTTATAACATCGGATATAGTTCCCCGCCATCCCTACTTGTGTATAATCCGCGCTATGATCATCACTATCTGCGGTAGCATGCAGTTTCACCGGGAAATGCAAACCACCAAGCAAGAGCTTGAATCTCGTGGTTTTACCGTCTTCGCCCCCGACGAACTCGACAACGTAAAAAGCAACGAGTCCTACATGAAGAACGACGAAGACAAAATCAATGCCAAAATCGAATACGACTTCATCCGTGAACACTTCAAAAAAGTCGAGGCCGCCGATGCTATTTTGATCCTCAACTACCCCAAACATGGTATCGATGGCTATATTGGCGGTAACACCTTCCTCGAAATGGGGTACGCCTTTGGTCAAGGTAAAAAAATCTATCTTCTCCATCCCATTCCCAAAATGGACTACTACACCGAAATGGTTGCCATCCAGCCCGTTATTCTCAATGGAGATCTCGGTCGTATATAATAGGAATATGTTCATTAAGCTTCTCCTCGAATCCTTGTTTGCTTTTCTTGTCATTGATCTGGTTTGGATTTCTCAAGTTGCCTCCCCCTGGATGAAAAAAGCTGTTCCTCATTTGCTGTCCGCTTCCCCCAATCTTTTGGCTGCCCTCGCTTTCTACCTCCTTTATCTTTCTATCTTCCTCATTCTTATCCTCATCCCTGCCCTTACTCATAAATCCGGCTACTCCACTCTTGCCTTTCAATCCTTTATCTTTGGTCTAGCCGCCTACGCTACTTACGATTTGACCAATCTTGCTGTTATGAAAGGCTATCCTCTTAGTATGGCTCTCGCCGATATGCTTTGGGGTGGTCTTGTTACCATGCTCACCGCTTTGATTATTTACAAACTAAACATCTAAGAAAGGTCACTCATGAAAAAATTTCTTCCCCTGATTCTACTTATCATTCTCTTGGGCGGCATCGGCTACTACCTCAAAACCAAATCCCCTTCTGTTTCTCCTAATACTCAAACTGTTAGCCAAAGCATGAGTGAAGCCGAAGAATTCGCCAAGGCCATCGAATCCGGTCGGCCCACTTTGTGTACTATGGCTAGGAATACCGACAAAATGGAATACTTTCTCAAAGGCAAAAAAATGTATGTCAACATGACCAATATTATCGAAAACAAAACTGTCATCTCCCATATGATCAATGATGAAAAATACCTCTATCTTTGGACTGACGGCCAAAAGCAGGGAAGTAAAATGAATCTTCTCACTTCTCCTCTCCCCAACGCCTCTCCCACCTCCACTCCCTCTTCCCCCAAATTCGAAAGCCAATCCGATTACGAGGGTTTGAAAGCCGAAGGCTACACCATCAACTGCCAGGCTAGTAATATCGATGATACCGCCTTTGTTCCACCCCAAGATGTGAATTTTATCGATCCTTCTAGTCTCCTCCAACAATTTGATCTCAGCAAACTTCAGGAGCTTCAATCTCAATATGGCGAAGAGGAGATGGAAACCGACAACCCCTAATAACTAGCGCGCTATCGCAAGTCCCCACACTTCTTTAGCCCCTTGATCTTTCAAGATTTTGGCACACTCTCGCATTGTCGCTCCCGTCGTCCACACATCATCCACCAAAATTACTCTCTTATTTACTCTCTCAACTTTCCTCCGAAAGGCTTCTGCCACGTTTTTTTCCCTCTCCTCTCTCTTTAATCCATACATTGGCTTAGTCACCCTCACTCTCTCCAACATTCTCACATATTCAAGGTTGTACTGTTTGGCCACCAGCTTAGCCAATACTTCTGCTTGATTAAATCCTCTTTCTTTTTCTTTTTCCTTCCACATTGGTACGCTGGTTACCACCAAATCCTTGCTTCCCTCTCTCAACATTTGCTCATCAAATTTCTCTTTCCCAAGCCTAAATAAAAATTCAATTCGATCCCATTGGCTTTTGTACTTTACCTTCTTCAAACCTTGCTGCACTATTCCTCGGTATGGTAATCCCACTCCAAGTCGGTCCATTCCTCGTTTTTTTCTGCATCTAGGGTGTGTCCATCCCCCCAAACTAGGGCGGCAGCACATGGGGCAAATACCCTCTGGGTAGACTAATTTTTTCTGGCATTTTGAGCAAATATACTCCCCTCGCTCGCCGCATCCCTCGCAAGCTTTAGGAAAAATTAGTTCAATCCATTCCATCCATCTAAATTGTAGCTCAGAAAGTTGAAATTTGCGCGATACTATGATATATTATGAGCCATTGGGGACGTCTTGCTTTGACGTATACCAGCTCTTTAACATCTGCATACCGACTTTGACTAAGGAAGTCGTAAAACAGAGTCAAAAAACAACTGTCAACACTTTGAAGACAGCAGCTAAGAACGTTGTCGCCTTTCTCTTCGGAGATGGCGTCGGCACTTACGCTCCTAGTTTCGCTTTAGCTTAACTGGCATTCACGTCCTACTCGCTTATGGGGAAGATGTGGGTGGAAACACACATAAGCCGTAAGTTGGATCCGGTCAATCCAACCCATATCAACGACCACCCTCGTGTTACTCTTGGTCTGATAATTACCTAAGTAGCTAGAGGTAAAAACCAAAATTTATCTATGTATGTAGATGGTGTTACAGGCGGCATGCGGACGAGGGCTCACTGCCCTCCGTCTCCACTCTTAATTCTTCATGGCCTTGGCCATTTCTCGATCAACATCTCTTTTCTTGATATCTTCTCGTTTCTCCCATTCTTTCTTCCCCTTCCCAATCCCTATCTCACACTTCACCCACCTCCCCTGGAAAAACAAGCGGAGTGGAACCAGGGTCAGTGGTTTGCCTTCAATCTGTTGCTGAATTTTCAAAATCTCTTTAGCTTTCATTAGGAGTTTGCGCGATCGTTTGGCATCATATTCTTTGCCCGAATAATGACTATATTGGGGTAAATCCGCCCCCACCAAATATAATTCCCCATTGATTAGTTTCACGTATCCATCCCGCAAACTTCCTCTCCCCCCCCGCAAACTCTTGACTTCCGCCCCCGTCAACACCACCCCCGCCACGTACGTGTCAGTGATCGCATACTCCCTCTTAGCCAGTTTATTAATAATCATACTGATATTCTACCCCAGGTCGACAAAATATTACCTTCCAGCTTCTACAATCCAAATTCCTTCACCTCATTCTCGATCAACACGTACGCCTTATTCTTGTACACCACCAAATCGGTCGCTTTCGTCAATTCTTCATTCAAGTACTGTGCCTGGTACTTCCCATCCAGTCCCAACACGATCATTCTCGCCTTCCCCTTTTCTACGATGTATACCGCCGTCTCCCCCACCCACAATGCGGTTGGATCATCCAATATTTCTCCTCCCGGCACTCCCTCCAACGTAAACTTCACCGGCACTCCCCGCGAATATCGCTCCAACTTCCCGCTTTTGGTTATAATCCACACATCTCCAGTCACCCTCATCTGCACCACCTTGGATAAATCGAGGGCAATCCCCGGCCCCAACCATCTTTTTCGGGTTCCGAACCCATCTGTAATTACGGGATACTTCCAAATCTCACTCGTTCCCAAATCCAGTAAATACAAATTTCCCGCATAACTTTCAACCTGCACTACATTCCCCCAAAGTTCGTCCGGCTCAATCACAATCTTATTTTTTGTTTCATCTTGATTAAGTTCCGCCACTCCCGAATCCACCAATCCATATATTTTCTTGTCAAACACTGCCAAACTTTTTACTTTTCCAATCTCTCCAGTTTCTATTACAATTCTCGACTTGTCATCAATATTCATTGCTACCACTCGATTATTGTTTGTATCAGGGAACATTGCTGTCCCTACCGAATCAACCATCATCGTTTTACTACTTAACCCGCTCGCCAGGACCGACAACTCAATTGTTTTGGTTAAAGCGGTCTTATTTACTTTAAAAATACTTTCCTTGGCCTCGTTCACCGTTCTAACCAACTCTGCTCCCTTTGTCTTTTCCTGTTCACGTCGCTGGCTTTCTGTGTATCCCTGGGCGGCCTCCCCAGCTTGGTTCAATAAATCTTCCGCCCTTCCTGGATTGAGATCAGCCACACTCCTCGCCTCCCCAATCTGCTGTTCCACCTGCTCCTTGACTGCTGAATATGCCTCTTGTCTCACCTTTACTTGCCGCTTCCATAATCCCAAACCCACCATAATTATCAAAAATATCAAAGCAAAAACAGCCAATCCCACATTCAATTTTTGTGGTCCCTCACTCCATCCTCTTACCCTAATTGGACGCTCTGTAAGCCGCGCCATTATCACTCCAATCCCACTCTTTTCCTCTCGTTCGTAACTAATCATTAATCCCGCTGCTCGGCTTGAATCTTCTTTCCCGTGTAGTTGTGGCGCAATTGCTTCCGCCGCCTCCTCTCCCCCTCGGCACAACTCTTGTAGTTTCTCCTCTCCCACCAACTCTTTAACCCCCATTGTCATTACTATCAAAGTATCTCCCTCTATTAATTTGCCCACTATTCCCCGCTCTAGTTCAGTCGCTTCTCCCAATTTCGCCAACTTCCCTCCTCGGACCAAATATGTTTCTATTTCACCATTCCCCGTTATTTTTACTCTTTCATCCTCAATTTTTATCATTGCCAATGAAGCTTTAATCCCTTCTCCCATCCCCGAAATCACTCCCTCTTCCGTCACCATCTCTTCTTTCGCTCCCTCTACAATCGAAGATCCTATCGAGACTAAGTCTATTAGTTCCCCCCCCTCTTTCCTTTCCACTTGTACCACTATTCCCACTCCCCCTCTTTCACTCGAAAAAAACTGTGCTTGTGACCAGCAATCCAAAGTCGGTGTCCCAACTACTGTGCTTGTCTTTATTTTGTTCATCTCTTCGTCTTTACAAAAATATTACCGCCATCACCAATACCACAATCGCAAATCCAAAATGGAAAACTCCCATCATCCGAATTACCAAATCATCTTTCATCGCCACTGCCCTAGTCATGGCCGCAATTTGACGCATCATTAACAAAGCGAAAATGGCATACACTAGTAGCAATATCCCCATCATTACCTTTACTACTCCTAGCAAGGTAATTGATTGTAATATTCCAATCGGATCCATTTATTTTACCCTTCCCTCTAATTTTTCCTGTTCTTCCATATCAATCATTTGATTAATAATCTTGCCTACCTTGTCTGGCTTAGGAATCGCCAAAAACTCGAACTCTGGCACTTCCGCTGCTGTCTGAATAAATACACTTCCATATCCAAAAAATGTTTCCAAGGCTCCCGATGACTGGATACTTAAATCTTGAATCTCCTCGATCTTGGCTGTCGAAATTCGACGGAAAAAAATGTTTTTAAAATCCACATCCACTATCCGCTCATCCGTCACCATATAAATATTAAAAAACCATCCCATAAATTTGGCGAGAGCAAAGCCGCTCACAAACAAATACCATCCCAAAGAAACCACAAACTGATAACCCATGGGTAGTAATGCATACGGCGGGAAAAATCCAAACACCGACGGCAACGTCAGCATAACTATTGCTAGTAACACCCAACCCACATTCACAATCGGGTGTTGTCGGATAAACAGTACTACCGTCTCCCCATCATCCTGAGTTTCAAAACCAACCTGCGCTGGGAATGAACTAAGACTAGTAAACAAAGAATCCGATCCCAACCTCCCGACTGCCTCTCTAATCTTCTTGACCGATAGCCGTTCCCCCATAACTATATGGTACCATAAGCCTCAATCTTATTTCTTCTCAATATTGAATAATCCAGATTTTAAGGAAATTCTTCCTGGCGACCGTAAGTTAAAGGCTTTCTTAAAATCCGCCCCACTGATGGGTACTTCACCCTTATTAGTCTGGAAGGTTACCGTGGCTGTCACCCCATTACCCGCATAAGTTACGCTCACCCCGCTGACGCTGACAAACCCACCAATCCCCCGTAACTCTTCTTTACTGTAAGGGTTCCCTCCCCAACAACTTGATTCTGGTGTGACTCTCCCGCTATCACCTCCCCCGTTAAACAACACTTTCCACGCATTCAAAATGTCTGCCATCTCCTCACTGTTTAACCATGGGTGGCTTCTTCCACACGCATCCCCCGACCTAGTTCGGTACCATGCCTTATAAAACCACGGACTTCCCGCTGTTTTTTCGTACGCTTGGGCGGTCCATCCTCCTTGCCCGCTCGGAGTATCCCAAAATCCAGGGGTACTATATCCGTTGGCACTATATGACTCTTGATATCCTCCCGAAGTCGACGCATACCAGGATGAAAACGGATTTCCATTGGCATAGATTACCTTACCTCGGGTCGCATTCACTGCTTCCTCCCACTTACCTCCCTTAGGACTCGGTTTAAACACTTGACATGCCTCGGTAGCGCAAATTTCTCCCCCGCGGGCGAGCGCATAACTTCTCGCCGCCACAGCCTGTGCTTTCAAAGCCTCCATTCCTCCCTCATCTCCCCATGAACCCGGCATTTCGTAAATCCGTTTGGCGTATTCTTCCAAGGAATAGGTCCCGTAGCCTGTGACTGTAATTTGAGCATCAGGATTATGATCTCTAATTTCAATTCCACCCCCATAGTAGGCCTTTAAGATTTGTTCATATCCCTGTCCCTGCTTGGCTCTCCCCAAAGCTCCATACTGACTCATTCCCTTAAAGTGAGGTGCACCAAAACTAAAGGCTGCAAAAGCCGGCGAAAAGCCAGGATTATAGTCTGGTCGACTGGCCGGATCATCTGCCAAAGGGACCTCTCCCACCGTTGTTTGAAATGTTCCTGATTTTTCTGTCAAAATAGCCTGCTGTTTGGCCGTTAATGTGGCAATTTTCCCTGACAATTCAGCTTGCCATTTTTTTGCTCCCGCAATTTCCTTTTCAAAAAAAGCTTTCTGTGTATCCAGTTTCGCCTGCAAACCGGCGAGTTTAGCTTTGTCCGCCTCAATCTGTTTTTTGTCCTCTTCAAGTTGCATGATCTCAGTCGTAATTCTCACAATCAAGTTCTTATCCTCATCCGCACTCGCTTGCTTATAAGTGAGCCCCCTTGTTAGTTCCCCCGCCGATCGAGACGACACCATCCATAGCAAGGGGGAGTAAAATCTTGATTTTTTATAATAGTCCCGCACTTTTGCCGCCAGCACTGCGTATTGATTCTTGATCGTCTTTTCTCTCTCGGTGATACTCCCCGCCAACTCTTGCATCCGTATCTCTGACTGTTTGATCTGCGACCCAATTCCATCCAATTGCTTCTTTAATTTCGCCACTTCCGATTCTAGTGGAGTAGTTGCCGCTACCGATAATTGCATCTGGTGCTGCAACTCGGTAATTTGGGCTTCAATTTCTTCCAGTGATTCAGCTCTTACTCCCATTCGCTGTGCTAAAATAATTCCCAGCACCAATCCTAAACTGACTATGAATAAACTTTTCCACCATTTCCTCATTTTCTCCATCGTTTCTATCTTAACATGGGTCGCGTTACCCACTCCTTCAGCCAAGGCTGTTGGCAACTCTTGTTATTCTCTTGGCTGGGCAACCATATGTAGACCCGACTATCCCACTCAATGTAATTTTAACAAAAGTGACGGGACAGCGGTAAAATCTTGCTGTGGAACCGCAGATCTTTGTGCTGCTTACAAAGCTAGCTTAGCTGAATCTGGAGAAACATTTTCCGCCACCGGTACTTGTGGTTTAGGCGCCATCGACACCGCCCTTGGCTGTATTCCCTACACCTTTGAAGCCTTTACCCCCGCCCTTTTTGGCTTTTTGGCTGGCTTGGCCGGCGGGATTGCCCTCATTATCATGCTGATTGCCACCGTTCAAATCATGGTTAGTGGCGACAACGCCGAAGCCGTTAAAAAGGGCAAAGAGCTTTTTACCGGCGCCGTCACTGGCCTCCTTTTCATTATTTTCTCGGTCACTCTCTTACGTCTCGTTGCCGGTGATATCATCAAACTACCCGGGTTTTAGGATCTACTATGAACAATCAAGCTGTCGATTACCCCAAATTAAATCAGGCTCTCGGTAACAATCTGGGTGACAAAAACTTGGGCGGAATTATTAGCGCCGTTCTCCCCACCCTCCTTTCTCTCGCCGGCCTCATCCTTTTTGGGATGTTAATCTTTGGTGGTTTTACCATGCTCGCCGGTGCCGCCAACAAAGAATCTCAGGAAAAAGGTAAAAAAATGGTTACCTCAGCTCTCATCGGCTTCTTTGTCATCTTCCTCGCCTACTGGCTCGCCCAAATTCTCCAGGTCATTTTTAAAATTAATATTGTTGGGTGAAAAATCTAACCCGAATCGGGTGCAGACGTATTTCACAACTGAAAAAGTTTACACAGCGCCGCCCCGTCGGCGCGAGTTAGAGGCGGCTCACCAGCAGGTGAGAACGCCGTCTTTTTCAAGTGAAATACGTCGAACCCAAAAGAAGTATCCCTTACTTCCCAAACCGTCTTTGTCTAGTTTGGTATTCCTCAATCGCCTTCTCTAACTCATTAGGTGTAAACTCCGGAAACAACTTCTCCGTAAAATACAGTTCACTATATGCCGCGCTCCACATCAAAAACCCCGATAGTCTCATTTCCCCCCCTGTCCGAATAATCAAATCTGGATCCGGCATCCCCGCCGTATCTAAATATTTCTCAAATGTGTCCTTCCTAATTCCTAATTCCTGATTCCTGTTTTCCTCGCACCATTTATCCACCGCCCTTTTAATCTCGTCGCGCCCCCCATAATTTAGTGCAAATGTTACCGTAATCTTGTCATTCTTCTCCGATTTTTTCATTGCCTCCTTCATTCCCGCCTGAATATCCGGAGCAAACCGACTCATGTCTCCGATCATTTTGAGTTTTGCTCCCTTTGCGATAAATCTCTCGACTTTGGTCATCAAGGCCTTGCGGAACAAATTCATTAATCCCACAACCTCTTCTTCCGCCCTGCCCCAATTCTCAGTGCTAAATGCCCACAAAGTCAGGTATTCGACTCCCAGCTCACCCGCTCGCTCAATCAGCTGTTCGACAATTTTGTCGACTGCATAGGCGTGCCCGGCAATTATTGACAGCCCTTTCCCCTTCGCCCATCTCCGATTCCCATCCATCATAATGGCGACGTGACGAGGAATATTTGTTTTATCAATCATATTCAAAATAAATGAGTCTTTAATTCGCTGGGTTTTTCTCCCACCTTTGCCGAAATCGTCTTAACCACCAAGCTTAATTTATCCAATCTTTCTTTTACGATACTTTCAAATTCCGGGGTGGTTAGTACATGCACATTAAATCCGGTATTAATCGTAAAATACGCTTTAATTCCCTCTCTTCTCATTTCCCAAACTGCCAGCATTACCTCAATAGTACCCGGGTACCAAGCTATCATCGGTGGCTCACTGGTTAGTAAAATACTATGAAATTCCAACGCCTCCCCTTCTACCAACTTCCCCAACTTATCAAAGTCTTTAATCTTGATCGCTTGCCTTACTTGTTCTAGTTTTGTTTTGATATTCGCCAATCTCTCTTTGTAAAACAGACTTGTCTTGGCCAACGCGTGACCCGAAGTTGAAGAAACCAGTTTTTTCCCTTCATCTACTACCGCCACGACATCTCTCACTTCCCAATAACCAGCCGGGAATATTGACTCTGAATATGATGTTTCCGATGTCTCTCCGTCCTTCCATTCGACTATCCCTCCACACACACAGCGGCAAGCCGTCCCCGACCCCTGCCTTGCCAAAATTGATAACTCTCGCTCTGAAAGAGCTAAGCCGATCGCCTTTGTTGCGGCAATCGTCAAAGCCGCAAATCCCGATCCCGAACTGGATAATCCTGTCCCCTTGGGAAAAGTATTTTGTGAAACCACTTTGGCAAATACCTGTTTGCCCGCTAAATCTCTAATCCGCTGCAGATGTTTAATCACCCGCTCTGTTTCTCCTTCTTCGCTTTCCCCCTGGATAATTACCTCATCTTTGGTCAACTTTAGATCAAACTCAACTGTCGTAACCGTATCTAGTCCTGACAGAATCAGTGAAATACTCCCATTCTCCGGTAGTCGGAGAATCTCGTCTTTTTTCCCCCAATATTTAACCAAAGCAACGTCCGACGATGCTCTAATTGTTGTCTTGTTCATTTCTCCCATCTTACTCCCTCTGCTCCGGTTTTTACCTGCATCCACACTCCTCCTGCCTGGTTAATCGCCTCACCCACTTGGGCTCGCCCCTCATCCTTGACCAACGCAATCATACAATCTCCTCCCCCCGCTCCCGACAGCTTTGCTCCCTCTGCTCCGGACTTTCTCGCCACTTTAATTAGCAGGTCCAATTCCTTTGAACTCACATTTAAAGTTGATAGTAGTTCTTGATTCCGATCCATCAATTTCCCGAGTTGTACAAAATCTTTTGTCGAAAAATATTTTTTTGCTTCATTCACCAAGGAAGCGATATCCCCAAAAACCGATTCTACCCACTTCTCGTTTCGCTTTAGTTCTGCCACCTGTCTCACTAACGTTGGGGTATCCGCTTTCACTCCTGTATAGCCTATCACCATCGGCAAATCTCCGGTATAAATTCGCTCAATCACTTTTCCTGGGGTCACATAATATATTGTCCCCCCATACACCGACGCCGCCACATCAAATCCGCTTCCGACTCCCTGTACATCCAGTACCGCTTGGTATGCCAACTCAAACATTTCTTTCTTGGACATTGTTATCTCCCAATATCCACTCAGTGCTTTGCTAAGTGCACTAACTACGGCCGCACTCGACCCAAACCCAAACTGGGTAGAAAAATCTGACTCTGTTGAAATCCTGATTCCCTCTTTGATCTGGTATTTTTCGTAAAAACGCTTGACCAACATTTCTACAAACGCCATTGATTTGGGTAGATCATCTTTCCCCAAACTTCCAATTTTCTTGTGATACTCGTCTAACCCGACGTTTGGCGAACAAACATGGATTTCCCCTTCTCCATTCGGTTCTACCGACACTCTCACTCTTTGATCAACCGCTGTCACAATACAGGGAGATCCGTACACTACTGCGTGTTCCCCAAATAACATCAATTTTCCTGGAGCTGATGCAACTATTTTTCTCATGTTGCCCCTATTGTGATTGGCCAATAATCAATCTTCTCATCGCGTAATACAGATCCAATTTTTTCTAAGTTGGGATGGATGACCATCATCATTCCCGATCCAGTTTTCACTCCCCCTGCTCCCGTTATTTTAACTGCCGCCCCCATCTCTCTCAGTTTATTTGCCAAGGTGATTGCCTTTTTTCCTACAACTCCCAATTTTTCTAAAAGATAGCCATTTTTATTAATCAATTGTCCAATCTCTTCCCCTTTTGCTAGTTTGTCTCGAATCTCCCTCGCAATCTTCCCAATTTCTCGAATATTTTTTTCCTTCCCTCTCTGTTGTGCCACCAACTCAACCATCTCCCTGGTGGTTTCACCAGGTTTCCCTGAATTTACGAGCAACAACTTTAATTTATTTTTAATTTTGAGTTTTTCTATTGGCTTCCCCTTCACAAAAGTAATTAATCCTCCGTACACCACACTAGCCGAATCGATTCCCGATGGGTTCCCATGTGCTATTCGCTCACATTCCATTGTGTATTCGAATAGCTCGTCTTCCCCAATTGGCTTCCTAAAATAATTGCGAACTTGTTTGATAATGGCAGCCGCTACCGCTGCAGATGATCCCAATCCAGATCCAATCGGAATTTCACTTGTTATTTTAACTCCTACCTTATCTTTTCCTCCCGCTAGTTCAACTGCTTTCCGAATAAGTAAATCCGTTTCCTTTTTCCCCACCACTACTTCTACCTTTACCCCCAAGGAAATCTGTGCAACTAAGGCCATCTCTCCATAAACCACCGCGTGCTCACCAGCCAAAATCACCTTGCCAAAAGTTTTCATACTTCATCTGCGCCCAACTCGCCAGTGGTGTCGTTATCGTTATCTTTACCTTCTTCTGTACTAGGGTAAGGCCAATTAGGGCCTGGTTCTCCCTCTATTGTCGGACTGCAATTCACTACCATACTATTTCTCCTTCTTGGAATTAATTATTAATCGATTATCTTTGACGATCATCCTTAACCATGGTGCATATTCTTCTGGTTTATTTTTCACATCTCTCTGTAGTTCCTCCCACCCCATCCACTTCGCTTCTTCCACCTCTTCTGGATTTAGCTTCATCTGCCCCAACCATTCTCCCACCACCACCGTATCTAGCTCATTCTCCCCCCAACCTGGATTAGTCCAATCATTTGCCTCATAGCTAAATCGGTATAGTGTCCGTAAATCTTCCACTCTCATCTTGATTCCCATCTCTTCTTCTAGCCTCGTTACCGCTCGCATCATGTATTCGTCCCCCGGACGCATATTGGTACACATCGTGTTTGCCCATAACCCCTTAAACACCGGTTTTGTTTCCGCTCGCTTCTGTAACAAGAGCTCAGTTTTCCCCTGCTTCTTCCGATAGAGTACTACCGATAATGCTCGATGTTTTTGCCCTTTACCTAGGTGGGCCTGATCAATATCCGTCGTCCCCACCTCCCTATCATTTTCATCTACCAACACTACCTGTCTTTGCATAACTAATTATGTCGTAATCCCAGCCAAAATCATTCTCTCCCCCACTTGATCCATTTCGCAATTTCTCCTCGGATTTCTGCAACTTGCTGCTCGGTCGCCGGCACTATTGGCGGTCTAAACGTATATTGATAATTAATTATTCCGCGCTCATCTCTCCCTCCACCTTTTCTTATTACCATTTCAACCTGGTCACCAATTTGGGGTAACTCAAGCTCTCCTGTTTGTTGATCTATCTCTAAATCGGTCAGTCTACCGAGTATCCGCAAACCCTCAGGTAGTTCCACAATTGCTAATCCGTACGGTGCCAAATCAACAAACCCGCTCGGGGCCTGTTCCCTCCCCACCTGAGTAACCGAGTAAACTTCCCCCCTCCCACTAAACCGAACTAAGTTCACTTTGAATCCCCGCCGATATAAAGAATCCGTAATTTTCTCTCAACAAATCTGGTCTCGCCTCTCTCATCGCCATTTCCCCATTCTCCATCTTCTTCCATTCAATAAAAGGCGGTAATTCCATTCTCTCGCCGCACCCCCGACAAACTGGCCTCGCCGGGAAATGTGGACGACGACAGTTCGGACACTGTCCCCCCTCCATTCTCAATCTTCGTGGTTTATTTCTCCAAATCTCTGCACCAACCGTCATACTCTCATCAGTCGCAAAAAATCATTTTTTCATTCTCCTCGTTTGGCGCGATACACCGTACTTGTTCTACATCCGGCCAGTCGAGCTATTTGCTCTACCTTTGCCTCCGGATGCTTTTGGTATATTACTCTCGCTCGCTCTCGCTTCAACCCCCCATTCCCCACTCCTCGCTTTTGGGCTGCTGTAATTACTCCTCTGTTAACCGCCTCATTTATAATTCTCTGTATCGAAGCAAACGAGGCTGGTACTTCCGACTGGGCAATTCTTTCGTAACTTTGGCCAGCCGCATACTTAATTAAAACCTTAGAAACCAATTCTTTTGGAAAAGTTTTGTAATCGAATCCTTCTATCACACCTCTCTAGTCGCCAAATCCAGCTAAATCATCCGCAACCGTCGGAATCGATACACCAAAGCCAAAAGTAACCCCTGCCATAACAGTAATCCGATCAGGGTACTCCCCAAGACCAAGGCTACTAGTTCCCTCCCCACTGGTCCTAGTGTAAAAAAATATGATCCCACTCTCCCCACGAAAAAAAGTCCCAACAATCCCAAGATAGGCGACGCCGCCACCGGTAATAGAACTGGCTTATTTAATACCATCCTTCTTACCGATTGATAGGGGTGAATCGCTAGCCCAGCCAAAGTTGTCACCCACACATAACTCATCCACACGACTAGTGCCTTCATGGGAACCCCCCAAACAATCCCAATATGAGTTCTCTTCCCGTAACTCCATCAATCCCCCGCCACAAACCGTAAATTATTACGCTGAGTGGTACTAACACCCGCCAGGGGTTTACTACCAGCCAATCCCCCAACCCCTTTGCCCATTGGGGCATCATTTCCGTCTGCAGCAACCGCTTTCCTTCTTGAGCCCTCCCCTCAAGTTCCCGTAAAAATTCTCTTTCAGTTTTCTTTGGCATAGGCTACCGCAAACGCTTTCCGTGCTCGATATAACAACGACTCTGTCGCCTTAAACGGCAATTTCATTCTCTCAGCAATTTCCCGAACACTCATCCCCATCTCAAATCGCCAAGACAAAATCTCCTGATACTGACTTGATATCGCTCGATATGCTCGCAAAAATCTTCGCCGCATCTTCTTCTTTTGCCACACCAATTCCGGGGTCTCACTTTTTTCTAACAAATCCTCCCACAGTGGACTTGTCTTCTCAACTGCCGCTCTAACGTAACGTTTGCGGTAGTAATCCGCCACCTCATGCCTAGCTATCGCCATTAGCCACGTCGATACCTTAGCCTCACCTCGATATAGCGGCAAATTATCAAACGCTGACAAAAATACGTCTTGCAATATCTCTTCCGCTGCCTCTTCACTCGGTAGTTTGATCGCCAAATAATTTCGTAGTTTGTCTGCGTACAGTCGGTAAAATCGGCTCGCCGCCCCCTTCTTCCCCGCCAACACTTCTTCGACCACTTTGTCCATACTTTATACATTATACAAGGTGCGCTATACTCGTCCCATGGCATGTACTACTGTTAATGGCCAATTAGATCTTGGTTCTTGTCTCATTTTCCAAGACTCTACCGCCGCTCAAGAATACACTGGCGCCGGCTCCCTCATTAATACTCTCCTTCCCAATATTTATCTTGCCGCCGGCCTCATTATCTTTTTTATGATCATCATGGGTGGTTTTATGATCATTAGTAGCGCTAGTGATCCTCACAAAACCGAAGACGGCAAAAAAATTATCACCTCTGCTATAATGGGTCTTGCGATAGTCATCTGTTCCTACTGGATCATCCAATTGATTCAGGTTGTTACCGGACTATCCATTCTAAATTAACCCTATGAACAACTCGCTTCTTGGCGAACCCATCAACAACCCCCTCACCAACTATGGTAATGTTGACGTTGGTCTCCCCAAATTTATTAGTAATATTTTGACCATTGTCTTTGTCGGAGCCGGGCTTTATGCCTTTTTTAACCTCATGTTTGCCGGGTTTACCTATATCACCGCCGCCGGTGATCAGAAGAAAATTGAAGCTGCCGTCTATTCCATCAACATGTCCCTTATTGGTCTCATTGTTATGGTCGCTGCTGCTGCCGTAACCGGCATTGTTTCATACATTCTTTTTGGGAGTGCCACTGCCATCCTTTCTCCCAAAATTATTGGACCAGGGAGCTTATAATATGACCGATCTTAACTTTGGCCCCATAGTTGCTCCCGGCGGCTACCAACCCGGGTCTGACCTGGCTAGCTCTACCGGCGCAGTCGAAAGACTCATCAGTAATACTCTGATTGTTCTAACCGCCGTATCAGGCATTGCTTTTATTCTCTACTTTGTCCTGGGTGGTTTGAGCTGGATCACCGCTGGTGGTGACAAAGGCAAGGTCGATAAAGCCAAAAGCATGATGACCAATGGTGCTATTGGCCTCATTATCATTGTTGTTTCCTATGCCATTGTCTGGATTGTCGGCACTGCTCTTGGCGTCGATATCCTCGAACCAGGCAAGCTTATTCAAGAAACTATTACTTTTTAACCAACTATGTCTAAACTAACTCCTCTCCTCATTCCTATTTCCTATTTCCTATTTCCTCTTGCCGCCAAGGCTGCAATCACCAATCCCGCTGTTCCCGGTGGTGACAGCCCCACTAGCGCCCCCACCCAATTTGCCACTACTATGGGCGTTCTCTGGCAAACCCTGATTATTGTTGGTGGGCTCGCCTTCCTGCTTTACTTCCTCATGGGCGGACTCAAGTGGATCATGGCTGGAGGTGACAAAGGCAAGCTCGAAGAAGCCAAGGGTGCTATTACCAATGGCCTAATCGGCCTCGCTGTCTTGGCCGCCAGCTACGTCATTATCAAATTCCTTCAAGCCGCTCTCGGCCTTGATTTACTCAATATTCTCTGGCCCACCGCCGGATAAATCCTATGTCATTAACCCTTATCCAAACTGTTCAAGCCGCCGAAAGTTTCCGCATCAACATCGATGACCAAGTCAAGTCCCGCGTCGCCATTAACGACACTTTGGGAGTCTTTGTCCAAAAATCTTTCTCCGCCGTTATTCTGGTCGCTGGCTTGGCCACCTTTATGTATCTCGTTTTGGGTGGGGTGCAATGGATCATGGCTGGCGGTGACAAAGGCAAACTCGAAGAAGCCAGAAATCGTATCACCAATGGTTTAATTGGTCTTGCCATCGTGGCCTCGGCTTGGGCCATTTACCAGCTCGTTGATTACTTCTTCGGTATTGGCATAACAAATTAATTAAATAATTGATATACTTAAACCAAGTACTATCAACTAAGTACTGTAACAGGAGGAAAACCTATGTTCGATCTCATTACCAAAGTTAGCGCCGCCGCTCCCGGAGCCCCCGAGCTCTCCATTGGCAAACCCGAAGGTGTCGCTATTACCAATATCGGAACTCTCATTAAAGGTGCTACCCAAGGTGCCCTCCTCATCTCCGCCCTCCTCGTTTTTGCTTTCCTCATTATGGGTGGCATTCAGTGGATTGCTAGTGGTGGAGACAAAGGCAAAACTCAAGAAGCTCGTGACCGCATTACCGCCGCTTTGGTCGGTCTAGCTGTCGTTGCTTCCGCTTGGGCGATCATGTTGATCATCCAGTACTTCTTTGGAATCAGCATCTTGAACGAAAACATCACTCCTCCCAAAGCCTACTAAGCCGGTTCGATCCATAGGGTTCGTTTTGAATGCTATAATTTCCCTATGAACGAAACTGCCGCCGAGCTCTCCTCTCTCCCCGACTACTTTGGCAATATCCTAACCGCCATTATTCCCTTGATTGGTCTCGTGGCTTTCATTATGATCTTGTCCGGCGGTTTCAAAATCCTCACCAGTGCCGGTGATCCCAAGGGGATCCAATCCGGCAGTAAAACCATTACCATGGCCGTGGCCGGTATCGCGCTTGCTATCCTTTCTTGGTTAATCTTGGTCCTCATCAAAAACTTAACCGGGGTCAACGTCACCGAATTCAAATTTGGCTTCTAACTATGAAGCTCTTGCGTGCTCTTTTCCTTCTATTGCCCCTCTTTGCTCTTGTCCTATCTACTCCCCCAACCCTCCTCGCTCTCGAACCCACCCTCCCCTTTTCGATAGAAGGTAATCCCAGCGACGACTATCAACTTCAATCATTTTTCCCCCTCCTCCGTTTTATCAAACCCTCCAAACTGATTGTTTTCGAAAATCAAGATGCCGATCGCTCCTACAAAAGTAAGTGCGGCGAAACCCGCCAACCTACTTGTACTCAAACCAATCCTACCTGTACCCTTACCACCAATTTCTGCGAAGGCGGGTCCTCTACTACCCAGGGGGAGTGTCTTGGACTCGATCCCCAAGATCCCGCTTCCGTTGGCACCTGCTCCTATCCCCAAAAAAATCCCGTCATCTCTGTCGACCCTAAAGGTACCGACTTCTCCCGCGACTCTTCTGTCCTTACCGACACTCCCACAGCTGACACCCTCCTCACCTACCCCAAATATCAAAACGAGGCCTTGCGCTATCAAAATCCGGGTACTAATAACCTTTTAACTCACGGTTCTCACAATCTCACTCTTACTCGCTGTGACCGCGCCGCCCGCCAACTGATGGTAGCCTACCAAGCCGCCGAAACCAAAGCTACGGTTCAAAAAGGTGACTGGCCGTTGGGTTGGGTCGATTGGGGCTACACTACTCGCGTCAAAGGTAAAACCCTCCTTGAAGTCTGGAATACTGTTAACGGAGCTGGTATGGGTGGCATCGCCCAAGGCCTCGTGGCCGCTCAAGACGCCTTTTTCTTTTCTCTTGGCACCGACCAAACTGTTACATTACCAGATACCGGAGCCCTCAAAGCCCAACTCTGCAGCCGGCTTAACGTCGAATCAAACTCCGACTGGGCCACCGAGCTTGAAGCCCTTCCTCTTTATCCCCCCTCTTTCCGCCAGGGATATGCCCGCACCTCCATCTGTGTTTATTCTATCTGCCTCCCCAGTGAAAACAGTAATGATGGTCAGGGTCTCTACGCCGATACTAGTATTCATGCCGCTTACGCCGCCGCCATCTATGATCTTTTGCAAAACTTCCCGCTCAATAGTGCTCTCGACCACCTCAATACTCTTGCCAAAGATAACCCGCTCATACGTTTTAGTTTAAATAGCAAAGTTGCCGCCACCCCTCCCCAAATTGCCAAAGTTTTGACCCCCCAATCCAAACTCAAAAACTTCTCTCTTAGTACCCTGGGTCATGTTTACGATTATCAAGACCTCATGGCTGAATATGGCTATACTCTCCAGCCCGAGCTGAGTCAGGAAGAGGGCGGAGCCATGAATGCCAGTTTAACCTCTCAAATTATTAACTTTGCTTATGGGATTGTTGACGCCGCCGCCCCGGTCACCAATCACATATTAACTATTCCCGAACCTCTTGGCCAAGCCATCTTTCAATTGCAGCAGCCGGTTTATCAATCCCGTGACCCCGCTTATGCTATCGCAGATAACTACGAAGAAACTCTCTCCAATGTGGTGGATGGGGGAAGCACTCTCCTCTACGCTAGCAAGGGTTTAGGAGCGGGTGATGCCCGCCGCCGCCTCGCCCACTTCACCTGCCAAGAACCCGAGTATTCTTCTCCCCAAGAAATCGAGAGTATCAAAGCCTACGCCCTCGGCACCCGTGCCGGCTGTTTCGCCGACGAAACCCCTATTAATGGTCAATGTGATCCCACTCTGTTTGCCCAGATTCTTCAAGCTGGTGGTTATTCTGTCCCTTCCGCTCCGCTTGCCAAAGCTGAATCTGTCTACGCCATGTATGAATCCAAGCTTACCCCCGAACTTATGGAAGTTTACGGCGTCGCTTCCGCCGAAACCGGCGTTCCTTGTGAAGTTTTGGCTGGTATTCACTACGTTGAAGCTCTCCTCGATCCCCAGAAATCCCTTGTATCCGGTCGACCCCTTGGTACTGCCGAACCTGACGCTGGCGGCCAGGTTTTTAAAACCCTCGAAGAAACCGCTATTTGGGCCGGCAACCATCTTACCGGCAAGGTTGGCGGCAAAATTGGGAACGTTGAACAATTAATTACCGCCCTCTCTCGCTACAATGGCGGTGGGAACAGCAACTGCCAACCCGGCTATCCCTATCCAATCCCCTATTCCGGTGGTTGTCCTCCCCTCTTTGAGGGCGAAGATGATATTTACCCCATGAGTTGGCTCGACGACAAACACAGTAGTATGTACTTGCTCTATTGTGATGATCATTTAGCTTGCGCTCCCACTCCCTACGATAGTCCCGGGGCCTTTACTTTTGCTCTCTCTGTTTATAATCATCTTACCAATTCTCAATCTGGAGCCACCCCATGAATCTCTCACTTCTACAAAACAAACACATTCGATTAGCCCTTGGTATCAGTGTTGGTTTTCTTATTCTTATTCTTTTACTCTCTCCCCACGCCTCCAATCCTCAAATTGTTCCCCCCCCTCTGCCATCTCCCTTCCGTCCCGAACTTCAATCCCTTTCCTCCACCCAGCGTTCAACTGTCGCCGCCTACCGCGCCACCATTACCGATAAATTACCAATTTATCAGGACAATATCTCAACCAGTGTCAAACTCAAAACTACGCTTAATCTCTATATTCTCCCCTCAGACCCAGCCGAAACTGTTCGCTTTGAGATATATGGAGTTTCCTACCTCAATCGTGACAGTACCGAGTTTACCAATCCCAATCTTACTGCCTTCAAAGAAACTTTTCAGAAAGGTCTCGCCCTCCTTCGTGAGCAGGGTATTGATCCTACCCAACTGATCTTTATCTACGGTGACAAAGCTTACGTGCGAGAAACTGCCGAATTTTGGATCAAAAACTATCAACTCCTTCCCTAACTATATGCTAAAATTCCTTTGCTTATGAAAAAGTTGTTTGCTCTGATCTTACTGGCATCTAGCATCTGGTATCTAGCATCTTACCCTCCCGTCGTTCATGCCCAAGAAACCCCCGCTTCCGGTCAAGCTGGTTTTATCGAATACTTAAGTGGCGCCATCGCCATTCAAATTACCGGTGCCAAAACTGATGCTGGGACCAGTAATCAATTCCAGGAAATCTCCTCTTCCTCCCCCATGAGTTTGGCTCCCTACCTAGCCGGCCGTCTCGGCGCTGACGGCCAAAAAACTGGTTTTCTCCCCCTGGGTGGGAAAGTAATCGCCAATCTCTTCGAACTCCCCTCCAGCCGCGAATATATGGCCGACATTCTCGACAATATGGGTCTCCCGACCGTCAACCGTGCCTACGCCCAAGGTACTGGCTACACCGCCATGTCTCCCTTCCTCCCCTTCTGGAAAGTTTTTCGTAATCTAGCTTATTCGCTTTACATCATCATGTTTGTCGTAGTCGGCATCATGATCATGCTCAGAACCAAAGTTAATGCCCAAACCATCATCACTATCCAATCCGCGCTCCCCAATCTCCTAATTACTCTCATCCTGATTACCTTTAGCTACGCCATTGTTGGTTTTATGATCGACCTCATGTATTTCATCATCTATTTCTTGGTCTACTTGATGGGCACCGTCGGGATCATCGGCACGCCCCTAAAGGCCATTGACCGCCTTATGTCCTACTCTGCCTGGGGAGTTATTTTCGAAGGGAGAAATAGTATTATTTCCGCTGTTTCCCTGGCTATTGGCGATGTTTTATCAGGCCTCGGTACTGGCGGATTCGAAGTTCTCGGAACTCTCATTTCTTGGATTACCCCCATGTACTTGGTGGTTGCCCTCACCTTTGCCATAGCCATGGTTAAACTTCTGGTTGTCCTCCTCAAATCCTATGTCATGATCATCGTCCAGCTCGTCACTTCCCCTCTCCAACTGTTACTAAACGCTCTCCCCGGAAGCAAAGCCTTCTCCGGCTGGCTCAAGAAAACCGCCAGTTACTTGATCCCCTTCCCGGTTGCCGCCGCCATGTTTATCTTTTCCGCCATTTTAGTTGGCGATCCCACCCAAGCCACTATTTTCAAAGACGTCTTCAACAATGGTAGTGCCAACCCCTTTGGTATCAACCAATCTCACGAGTTTTACTCAACCAGTGGTGAAAAACTTTGGATGCCGCCTTTTACTTTAACCGGCAGTGTTGATATGAACACTCAGGACATCATGGTCCTATTGGGCTTCATCGTCTTCCTCATGACCCCTGCTGCCGTCAAGATGGCCCAAGACTGGCTCCAGGTCAAAGAGTCTCCCTACACCTCCGAAGCATTTGGTACCCTAGGAGTTGGTGTTCAAGTTGGTAGTTGGCCTCTCAAAACCGCCATCGGCTCATACGAACGCCAAGCTCAATATCGTCAACAAGCCAAGATTTTTGGTAATGCTCAATATAATCAACCCGGGACAACACCATCTGCACAACCTATAGGGAGTAAAGAACCAAAAACAAACTAAGAAAATATTTGTTTAAATATCGCACTAATCACCTTTTTTCCTTCTTCCCATCCTACCTCTAGTAATATCCACGGGTCATCCAAATATACCCATCTCTTCAACCACCTATAAGCCAATGCTGCATTCCTATTCTTCTTAAAAATACCCCCGTATTTACTATTTAAAAATTCTTCTGCTGAGTCTCGATCTAAAGTTCCTGTTCCAACCATGGAATATACCGCATATTCTATGTCCCTTTCTCTTCTAGATCTCCTCATTCTGGACTTCCCCAATAAACTATCCCCACGCAACTTAATGGTATCTTTCTTCCCAACCCAATATCCATTTTCATCCGTCATTATTTCCTTGTTGGGCAACATCTCTCCATCCATATTCCCATCCACCATTTTCCCATTAGGTCCCATCTTTTCTTTCATTTTTGGCACTTCTACCGACCATTTCCTATCGTCCCAGCTATACATCACTTCCATTTCCTTAATCATGAATCGCCTAAGTCCGCTTGTATCGTAGGGCAAATATCCCTCCATTGTCCCAAAAATCTTTGCGATAGCTTCTGTGGCTCCTCCACCAAAACCAGATTTAAAGATATCTACCACTTGACCACTCTTCAAAAAGTACCCGCCGTAATCCATTAAATCAGTTCCTCTAAGTTTTTCCGTCGCCGACAATCTTCCAAAAGAAAAGTGCTCAATAAAAGCTTCAAACGTATCTCCTATACTTTCAACCCCCAGCTCTTTCGCATACTCCGCATTTACACTTTTCCAATCTACTTGGTCAATCATTGCTCGCTCGCTCGCAGTAAATAAATTACTTGACCATTTCCTATGTAGTATCTTAATCTGTTCTTTGTACTGTGGATTATTAATATCCACTTCATTCCCCAACAGTTTCTGTCTTCGAACATATTCCGCTTCAGCCTCGCCAAGCGATAAACTGGTTTTCGATAGCAATCGCACGTCCTCAATTGGCAAGTAATTTGTCCTAAACTCTTCTCCTCTCAAAGTTCTCCGCCTTTTAATATGATCATTAATCAGCTGTGCAACTGCCTCCCCGTCTCCCCCCTTATTCTCAAACAATGTCTTCATCCCAGACCCAACCATATCTTTATAGTTCTCAATCTCATAAATCATGTTATCCATGCTTAACGCCTCAAACATCCAAGTCGGTATAAACCCATACTCTTCTGCATATCTCCTAATTTTCCAGGTTGTTAGCAAGGCTTTATTCAAACCTACTGCGCCAGAAATTGAAACATCATCTAACACATTTGCACATCTACCATCCAACCTCCAGATATCATGGGCAATCCCCGCCATATACCTTCCATTCATAACTAAACTTTCCAAGCTCATTTCATCTCCATCAACAATTAATCTGTCGTCCAAGCCAGCTACTCTTTTCCCAGTTACTATATTAATTACATCCTTCCCTCTAATCTGGCAGGTCTCACTTTCACTCCCATACAGTAAGGTCACCAACATATCGTCATAAACTTTTTCTTCATCAAAATGATTAGTGCTTCCCTTCTTATCTCCATAAATTAATCGATGTGACCAAACAGATGATTGAAGTAGATCATCATACTTAATTACCCCCAATTCATTTAGTTGAGTACCATCCTCCCTGGCTACTCTGACATTCAGCTTGTTTGCCCATTTATTTTTAAATACTTGTAATGGCTCAACTCCCCAGGAATTAAGGATTTTTGCATATCCCTCTCTGTCTAATTGATAATAGGCTTCATGAAATATTGCGGTTTTTTCAAAAGCTTTATAAATATCCAGTAAATCACTTCTTCCCACATCAGCCAACTGAGTTCTCGCCTCACGCATTAAAATTTGTAACTGGAAATCTTGTTGTCCTTCTCTTAACCCCACTTTATATAAATATGACATTAGATATTTTAAATATCCCTCATAATCACCGCGCCCTAGTTTTTCTTCCAAAATCGTATAGTGTTCATTCCCAAACATTTCTACAGCGCCAGCGTACAAATACCTATAATCGTTCTCTGTTAGATCAGGATAGATGTGCTTCAATTCATTTATAAATTCTTCGCCAAATTGTTCCCGATGTGCCTCGCCAACTATTTTACGCTTACTAAAATCTCGTTTTTTCTCACTGAATATCCTACTTACCCTTCCCATATCCACGTCCTTCTTCTCTAATTCTTCTATTGGGTTGGGTCCTCTCGAAGCGAGCTTTCGTCGGCGACGATGTCCTGTCAATGTTCCCTCTGGACTCAAAAAATCGTCTTCCACAAATTCATAGCCATCCCCATCTTGTTCAACTCTCACTTCTCTCGACCTTTCTTCTCTTACTCCGCGAATACTATTTAGCCCCATTTGTACTTCATTCTCAATCAGTCCCACTACTTCATCCGGAGTCAAATCTTTCCTCTTACTAGTCCACACCCTAATAACCCCTAACGTTGCTTGTCCACGCAATTGTAATTCGAGCAAGTCTTTTTGTGTTCCTTCGGCAACTTGTTTTATGGCTCTTTGAACAATTTTTTCAGTTAGTTCATCTGCATAAATAAGTCCCGCCCTAATAGTAAACTCATCGGCAGCCTCTATTCCGCTTATCCCATGCCCAAACCGCAATCTTTGCCGATTCATATTTTTTGCTTCTAACAATCCTTTTGCTAAATGAACCTCATTTGATTGTTCCAATTGATCACCGGTAAAATCTCGTTTCAACTCCTCAATAAATTTATCAGCAGAGTCTTGGTGTTCTTCTGTTCCCCTTGTTACTTTCAATACCCTTTTATCATCTTCTCTCTTTTGCTTAAAATCTTCCTTTTCTAATAATGTTGCTTTTGCCTTTTCTTTTTCCTTTCTACTCTTGGTCTTGGCAATCCCCTCAATTTCCTCTCGTTGCTTGCTAATTTGAATTCTATCTCTTAATTCATGTAGTCTCCCCACTTCTTGACCAACCGTTCGGTCAATTTTGTCTCTCTCAACTCCTAGCTCAACACCAACTTCTTGAGCAATTGTCCTCAAATCAACCAAGCACTCGTCAATCTCTTCTTCCTTAATTGATTTAGACCCTCTCTCCCGTAAACCACCAATGCGACCATCTATTTGCTTGCCTCTATCAAGAATTCTACTGCTATTTATCCCTGCTTTATGTAATGTTTCTTCCAATGTAACTTCTTTGTGAAAGGTTGCTTGGTCAACCTCAATAATATCTCTGTATAATTTATTAATCTCAGTTTCTGCCTTTATCTTTTCTTCTCCCTTACCAGACAACCTAGCCTCTAACTCACTCAGGTTTTTTTGATCAACCTGATCCACTCCCAGCTTCGATTTAAGCAGTCGTAATTTAAATAAAGTAGCAAACTGTTCTAAAAATCCTAACGGTGAGTCTTTTGATTCCTTTGCCTGTCTATCAACTTCCTTTGTTCCTCCTTTTTCAGGTCTCGCAGAAGAATGAGCTTCTTTTTTTGTCATACCCTCAATTTTACCACACCAGGGTCGATTCAACTGGTAGAATAACCTCATGGCCATCGCTCCCGCAGTCACCCAGCAAATCCTCTCCCACCTCGAACAGGACCGCGCCAGTAACTACTATCGCCTCCAGTATTACCTCAAATCCATTTTGAACCGTCGCGCTGTTGATATTGTTCTCGATAATCAAACCACCATCTCTCTTTCCCCCCAGGAAGCCTGGGACATTATCGCTCCTTGGGCAGCTTCCGCCGAAGTCGGTCTCCCTGTTGAAAAACGAGGAAGTCTCAAAACCATGGCAGGCAGGCTCCTTAGCTATATCGAAATCAATATTGTCGAAGCCAGTGCCGCAGCCGCCGCCTCCTACTACTCCCATCTCGAGCAAGCTCAAAACCCTCTCCCAATTATCAGTCCCACCACCCCCGAACTAGATAGCTACACCAAAGCCGCCGCTCTTCGTCAACAATTGTTCTCGGCTGTAAACACCAAATTCCTGGGTGGACTAACTACCAAGCTCGAGCAAACCCGTTATCTCCAGCGGATCCCCGATGTCCGCACCCGCTCTCTAGTTGCGGCCTTCCTAGCCGGTAACTCCGCCTCCCTCCGCTCTTATACCCTCGACAAAACAGACACTTCTGACCTGCCTACCCGTCTTAATCAGCTCTTGCTTGCCCGGGCTGGCGACCAGCACGTCAACGAGGCCATCCATCTCGCCTACTCCGCCGAAGTTGAGCCCGAACTAAAAGAAATTTCCGAAACCATAAACACTCACATTACCCAAGTCTATGGTACCGACAACACTACCTTCCTTGCCGACCAAGCCTCTCTCCGTACACTCTCCGCTCTCTCTCCCACTCTCGACGATATTGGGGTTCTCGTTCAACATCTCTCTCCTCATGCCACTCCCGCCGAGCAATCTGCCCTAACCCAAGCTCTTCGCTCCCAAATCGTCTCTTCCGCACGCGCTCAGCACCAGTCAGGCCAAACCCTGCTGACCCGAGCCTTCCGCCAGGCCGGTCTCGCTGGCGACCCCACCGCTCTTTCTTCTCTCTCTCCCATCCTCGAAGAATTGGTTGTTTCCACTCGTCAGGGACTCTTGGACACTCAGGTATTTGACCGCGATCCCCGCCTCCTTGCTACCTATTCGCTTGCCGCCCAAACTGGCGTCAGCCCCACCATCCCCTGGCTTAAACCCAAAGATTTGCAGGCGGTTCAAACCAAGCTTCTTTCTGGCACCAACTTTACCGATCCCCAAGCCGCTCTGACTGCCGAACTAGGGAGTGCTACACCCAATTTAACTCGGGTTAGCGAACTCAAGAATTTTCTCAGCCTCAAAAATCAACACCGTGATTATCAAGCTCGTCTTTCCGATAGTCCGCTTCTTGCCACCCAGGATTTGCTGGCCCGAACTTCTGGCAACTGGACTGCCTTCCGTCAACCCGCCGACCGAATCATGCGCAAAGTCTGGCGCGGTATCGACAAGGTTGATGATGTGCTCAACTGGCCTACCCGCAAACTCTCCGAGGAAATTGACAAGCTGGTCGACAAAACAACTATTACCGTCAAACTTAGAAATGGCAAAAAACTCGCTATCCCCCTTCTTAGCCCCGTCAATTTTGTTTACAACCAATGGACCAATCTTCAAAAAGGTCTGGCTCTCCGGGTCTTCCGCTGGTCTCACAAACTTGCTTTGAGTGGCAAGTGGTACTCGGCCCCCCTTCGCCAAGTAGCCGACTTTTCCCGGGCTTTCTTCAAGGCTGATGCCAACTGGGGCCATGCCAGCTTCCTTTTCGTCGAGCGCAAATGGGGCAATCTTTTAAACTGGACAGCTAAAAAGGTCTTCAAACAAGAAGCTTTTACCGCCCTCAAAGCCAGTATCGGTGCTTCGATCAAAACTTTTGCCATGAAAATTGCTCCAGCCTTAACCTCCAAGGTCCTAGCCATCGTCGCAGACCTGGGTCTTTCGGCAACTGGGGTTGGTCTCATTCTGGTAGGCGCGCAAATCCTCTGGGAAGCGGGCAAATTCCTCTTCCACAAACTTCGCGATTTTATTACCAATGCCGGCGGCTTCCGCGACAAGGTTCTCAACTGGCTGCCTATCGCCGTTGGTGCCGCCGCTTCTTGGCTAATCGCCCTTCCCGCCATTGTTTTAGGCGCCGCCGCCGCCTTCTTAAGCGGAGCTTTAGCTGCCCTCGCCGCTCTTTTTACTTCCCTCGCCCCCCTTTTTATCCTGGCTCTTGCCCTTGCCGGCGGACTCCTGGCTGGCACTGCCCTCCTCTACCAAATTTCCATCAAAACTATCCCAGATTTGGATTCCAAAGCTGCTCAAATCTTTTCTTCTCTCGTGTGTGATCAAAGTGGACAGTCTGGTTCTTCCCCCATAGCCAATTGTGCTTCTTGTCTTGTAGAGTACCTTACAGATTGTTATAGTCAAGAAGTCACTGATTCCGATTTTGCTACCACTGGCATTGGTTGTCTCATCGCCAAAAGTATTGCTCCCGATGTTGCTTCCATCATTGAACAGTCAGCTACCAAATATACCTATCTTCAATGTGTTGGTTTTGCCCAAGCTTCCGTCGCCTGTGGCGGTGGTTCGTTAGCCGGGAACAATGCTTGCGGATACATCAATAATGCCCCCTCTGGTTGGACCTATGTCAAAGGTACCGCCGGGGCCAAATCTGGGAATCTGTGTATGATCGCCAGTAGTGGCACTTGTAGTGACGGAGCTCCTGGCCACATTTTTGTAGTTGGCCAAGAAGATTGTGGAGCTCTCATTTGTGCTATCGATGCTAATAAGGTTTGTGCCGGCTGTGTTAGTGCCGAAACTAGAATCCCTGCCGGAGAAGTTGCGGGTTGTCTTACACCCAACTAAAATGAATCTATGTTAAAACAATTCTCTCCCCGACAAAAAGTCCTCCTCCTGATTTTGGGAGGCTTATTTGCTCTTCTCCTTATATTTTTCTCTCAATTAACTCCTCCCTCTCCCATCATTACTAAAACCAAGCCTCTCGACAAAGCAGTTGATGTTCCGCTTCTTCCCACCATCGAACTTCACTTTGATCGTGATATTACCCTCTCAGATATCACCCTTTCCGTCGCCCCCTTCATTGATCTCCGTTCTACTTTAACCTCCCCTACTACTATCGCTTTTGTCCCCACTTCCCCGCTAACTCCCACAACCACTTATGTTTTCTCTGTCTCAATTCTTGACTCATCCCCGCACCAATTCAGTTTTACTACTCAGTCTACTCAAACCGATCAAGTTCTTCTTGACCGCCTCAATTCCGAGCTTGATCGCGATTATCCGCTAGCTGCTAAAACTCCTTATGAAACCTCCCAATTCCGCGTCGTCTATAGTGCTCCGCTTACTCTCAAAATTACCCTCAAGTCATCTGCCCTCACTCCAGATTCCGCCACCAATCAAGTCCAAGACTGGGTTAAAGCTCGAGGTATTAACCCCACCACTCATCAATACGTCGTCGAGTAGTTTTTCCTCATGCGCTATACTTAGTATTAATATCTATTACTGATCACTAGTCATGCAGCAACACCCCGTCCCCCAAAATGTCACCCAATACCAATTCCGCCTCGTTGGTGACATGACTCTCAAGCAATTTCTCGAACTTGCAGGGGGGATGCTTCTGGCATATCTTATCTACGCTAGCAATCTTTTTATCGTTTTCAAGCTCCCCCTCGCCCTGCTTGGTCTTTTTTTAGGGATTGCTCTCGCCTTCTTCCCCATCGAAGATCGACCCCTGGACGTTTGGTTCATCAATTTTGTTAAAAGTATTTATGCTCCCACTCGTTTCATCTGGAAGAAAACCGAGAGAATCCCCTCTCTTTTTCTTTTTTCTCCCCACCCGATTACCAATACCGTCACCGCCGTCAAAACTATCAAAGCTCCTCCTATTGCCCTTCCGGCTGCTCCCGCTTCTGATCTCTCCGATCTAGAAACTTCACACCTCACCACTCTTAACTCGCTCTTTTCCGCGCTCCCCGCCCCGGCTCCCACATCTCATACCACCCCCATCTTTGAAAAACCTTCCGTTACTGTCCGCAAACTCACTCTCCCCTCGCCCGCCGTAGCCACTGACGTAGATGTGGCCTCGCCCGTCCCTGTCGTTGCCCCCATTGTGTCTCCCCCCATTATCACTCCTCCCCCCGTCGTTACCCCTCCTCCAACCACCATATTTGTTCGCCCCACCCCCACTCCCGCCGCCAACCTGGTCACTACTCCTCCCAAACCCATCTCTCTTCCTTTAAGCCCCCAGAGGCCCAATCTCGTTGTTGGCGTTACTACCGATCCAGCCGGCAAACTCGTCGAAGGAGCTATCGTTCAGATTGTTGATGCTACCGGCCTCCCCGCGCGTGCCATGAAAACCAACGCGCTCGGCCAATTCGCAACCGCCACCCCCCTTTCTCCCGGCACTTATACCGTCGAAGTCGATTCTGGTAGTCATACTTTCTCCCCCCAACAACTTGTTATTTCTGACCAAATTATTCCCCCCTTCGAACTTCGTGCCACGGCTTAATGCGTTATACTAACAACTAACTATGTCCGATTCTGTCATTGTCGCCACTACCCAAGATCACCTTGACATCGAGACCATCCAAAATGATCTTGTCATCCTCAAAACAGGTATTTGCAGCATGCTCATCGAAACCTCCGCCATCAACTTTGGCCTCCTCTCCGAAGAAGAACAAGACGCTATTATTTACGCCTATGCTGGCCTTCTTAACTCCCTTAGTTTCCCCATTCAAATTGTCATTAAATCCGAGAAAAAGGATATTTCCGGCTATCTCGAACTTTTGTCCGCCCAAGAAAAGCAGCTTAAAACCGAACTCCTCAAAACTCGCATGCAACAATATCGTGAATTTATCGAAACCACGATCACCGAACAAAACGTCCTCGACAAAAAATTCTATTTAGTTGTCAGTTACCAATTAGTGACTTTATCTGGTAAGGTTGAAATCACTGAAGAGCTTCTCCAAAAAGCCAAAATTGATCTCGAACCCAAACGGGACCACATTATCAAACAACTTTCTCGTATTGGTTTGACCGCTCACCAACTCAACTCCCAAAGTCTTATGAAGCTTTTCCATAGTTTTTACAACTCCACTATCAAAGGTCAAAAGTTTACCACCACCCCCGACTACGAAACCCCGGTTGTCGCTCCCAACATCGCCAAATAATACGCTATACTAACCTCATATGAACTTGCCCTTCCCTTTTGTTGGCAAAAAACACAGTCACGCCAAGGACGCCGACCCTACCGGGACCAGCTCTCCCGTCTCTGCTCCTGTCCGCATCCTCTCCCAGGCTACTAGCCATGTCAAAGACATTATTGCCCCCGAAGCCATTGAAGTGGACTGGAGTGATATCAAAATTAACGATACCTACTACCGCACCCTCTTTGTCGCTGGTTATCCTCGCTTTGTCAATGCCAACTGGCTCTCCCCCCTTATCAATTTTAATCACAGCTTGACCGTTTCCATGTTCATTTATCCCGTCGATGGCAAAGGTGTGATCGAAGACCTCCGTCGCAAAATCGCTGAAATGGAAGCCGAGCTCCAAGGCGATATCCAGCGCGGTCGCATCGTCAATATCGATACTCAAGTCAAATTAGAAGACGCCCGCAGTCTCCAGGAACAGCTCGCCAAAGGGGCCGAACGTTTTTTCCAGTTTGGTCTGTATATTACCATTCGCGACGATAAAAAAGAGGTACTTAATCAAGTCACCAATCATGTTAAATCAACTTTAGGGGCTCTCTTAATTGTCGCCAAAACTGCCACCCTCCAAATCGAAGATGGTTTCAAAACTACTCTCCCGACAGGTCTCGACAAACTCAAAATTAACCGCAACATGGATACCACCAGCTTAGCTACCACCTTCCCCTTCACTTCCTCCGAATTAACCGCCAACGAAGGTTTGATGTATGGGATCAACGAACACAATGATAGTCTCGTTGTCTTCGATCGCTTCTCCCTCGAAAACGCCAACATGGTTGTCTTTGCCAAATCCGGCTCCGGCAAAAGTTACATGGTCAAGCTCGAGATCCTTCGCTCACTTCTTTTCGAAACCGAAGTGATTGTCATCGACCCCGAAGACGAATACCGGAAACTTACCACCGCTCTTGAGGGCACCTACATCGACTTTAGTTTTAACTCTCCCGCCCGTCTCAACCCCTTTGATCTCCCCCAAACCAAAGAACCCGACGAAAACGAGCTCGCCATGAAAATTATTTCTCTTCACTCCCTTTTCAAAATTATGTTGGGAGACGTTAGTGCCAGCGAAGAAGCCCTCCTTGACCGCGCTCTTGTTATGACTTACCAGATGAAAGGAATCACCCGCGATCCCGCCACCCACAGCCAGGAACCCCCTCTTATGGAAGATCTCTACAAAGCCCTGATTGGGATGGAAGAAGCCGTGGCCCGTGGCCTGGCCGACCGCCTCGAAAAATATGTTAAAGGAAGTTTCCAGGGTATCTTCTCTCAAAAAAGTAACGTCAACCTTGGTAGTCAACTAACCGTTTTTGGGATCAAAAATCTCCAAGACGAGATGCGCCCCACCGCCATTTTTATCATTCTTGATTATATCTGGACCAAAATTAAGCGCGATCTCAAAAAGCGTCTCCTGGTAGTAGATGAGGCCTGGTACCTTATGAAATCCGAAGACTCCGCCACCTTCCTTTATGGGATTGCCAAACGCGCCCGTAAATATTTCTTAGGGTTAACCACTATTACTCAGGATGTCGAAGATTTCCTGGGGAGCGATCACGGCAAAGCTATTGTCAACAATGCTAGTCTCCAGGTTTTAATGAAACAAAGTACCAGCGCTATCGACAAACTGGCCCAAGTCTTTTTCCTTTCTCAAGGAGAGCGCCATTTTCTCTTAACCGCCGAAATTGGGGAAGCCCTCTTTTTTGCCGGTCAAAACCACGTGGCTATGCGCGTTGTTGCCTCTCCCGAGGAACACCAGTTGATTACCACCGACCCCCAAGAACTAACCAAAGTTCAGGCGGCAACTCCCCCGCCCCCCGTTAAACATTGATTGGCATCACCACATACAATCCGTTTTTGTCCCCCTCTTCCCGAAACATTCCTGGGGAGAGTTTGTCTCCCAATCCAATCCAGATATTCTCTCCCGCTATTCCTGCCAGGTAATCCATCACGTACTTGGCATTAAACACTACTCCCACTTCCCCTCCTTCAATTTTGGCCGGAACCTCTACTCGGCACTCCCCCTTCTCCGGTGAACTCGAAGTTATCACAATTTTTGCCGCCCCCACTTCCCAACGCATCATGTTGGAATTCTCTCTGGCAAAAATATGAGTCATCCGTACCGCTGATAACAATTCTTCTTTCCCTACTTTGACTTCGGTTGTAAACTCCTTGGGCAAAATCTTTTGGTAATCCGGGAAATTCCCTTCCAGTAATTGTGAGATTAACAAAGTACTCCCCCCTCGAAACATTATTTGGTGAGTTTCGGGTAGTAGCCCAATCTCGATTTCTTCCTCCTTCATCATTCGGGGTAACTCCGCCAGAACTCTTGAAGGAACTAGTGCGATTTCACTCTCTCCTCCTTCCCCCATCTCTATATTTTCCACTGCCAAACGGAATCCGTCTGTTGCGACTAATTTAAGTTTCTTTCCCAGTTCCATTAGTACTCCCGTCAAAACCGGCCTGAGTGAATCCTTGGCACTCGCAAATACCACTCCGTTAATTGCCTCTTCTATTGCTTGATTGTTAATTTTTCCCTTCCTCCCCCCAAACTCTGGGAGTTTAGGGAACTCGGTTGGATCCATAGTCTGGAAGCTTGCTTCATACCCACCGGCCGTAATTATTAAACTTTTTTCTTTTAGCTCAACCGTTACTTTACCAGGGGGTAGCGTTCCCAAAAACTCCGCTAGCATCTTTCCTGGGACCGCTGTGGTAAACCCCTCTTCCACCTTCCCCATTACTTTTACCCTAATCCCAATCTCCAGATCTGTCCCCGACAAGCCGATCCCGCTCTTATCGGCTTCCATCAAGACATATGACAACACCGGCAACTGGACTCTCGCCGAAACCGCCCTAAGAACCGTCGTCAATCCTCCCAATAACTCTTCTTGCAAAATCTCGAGCTTCATAATTTCCCTTTCTTCTTTACTTTCTATTATGTACTATCGCTAACACTTAATAAATATAAGTAGTGTTATTAGTAGGGGCGGTGGATTTCTGGAAAACTCTCTGGTCACCCCCGTTGATAACTTTGTGTATAACCCTGGGGAAAACTTTTGTTTTCGGTGGATAACTTCTTTTTCTCCACTTTTCCCCCTATCTCTTCGCTTTTTTCCCTCCCTTTTCCCCTGAGTTTTCCACTTTTCTCGTGGATAACTAAAGGATGTGTTTAATATCCGCGATCGTCTTGGCCATCGCGGGGTCAGTTTTTAATTGATTGGCGATTTTTTCTACCGCGTGCATCACCGTTGTGTGATCTCTCCCCCCAAATAGTCTCCCCACCTGCTCATATGGGACCCCCAAATCCACGTATAGTAGATACATCGCCGCATGTCTGGCGGCTGCCAGGGGGGCTTTTCTACTCTCCCCCGTTAGCTCTCCCACCCTAAAATCAAAGTACTGGGCTGTCTTAGCGATGACCCCGTTGGGCTTAATCCGTTGGTTTCGTCGCTCATTCTCCGCCCCGAAAAACTCTCTTACCAAATCTCCCGAAATCTCCTCTCCCTGTTGGCTCGCCCTTGCCAAAATCCCCTGTAATGCCCCCTCCAGCTCTCGGATGTTACTGGCCGCCTTCTCTGCCATCAAGGCAATTGTTTCCGGCGGCACACTGATCCCCAATAACTCACATTTTTTTGTCAAAATTGCCACTCTCGTTTCAAAATCCGGCGCCTGTACATCGACCATTAATCCTCCCATAAAGCGTGAAGACAATCGCTCTTCCAATTTGGCAATTTCCTGAGGCGGCCGGTCAGACGTCAAAATGACTTGTCGTTGAGACATATACAGCTCGTTAAAGGTATGGAAAAACTCTTCCTGAATATATTCCTTCCCCGCAATAAACTGAATATCATCTACCAAAAGCACGTTTGGAGCTCGGTATTTTTTCTTAAACTGGGCCGTCTTTTTGTTTTGCAAACTGGCAATCAAATCACTCCCAAACGTTTCTGCCGAGAGATACATAATGTCCCAATCGGGGTGGTCTAAATAGATTGCATGCCCAACCGCGTGCATCAAATGAGTTTTCCCCAGCCCTACCCCTCCGTAGATAAACAGTGGGTTATACCGTAGCCCTGGCGATTTTGCTGCTCCTTGGGCCGCCGCATATGCAAAATTATTCGACGTCCCAACCACATAAGTTTCGAATGTTAACCTGGGGTTTAAATTATGTTTTCCGCTCCCCTTTGGCATTTCTCTTTCTGTTCTAAATAACGGGAGAACTTGCTCCGGCTCAGCTTTAGCATCTTTCCCAATCACATAGGCCAACTCCGTTTCTCCCCCGGTCACCCTCTTTATCGCTCTACCAATCATTCCTCCGTAACGCTGGACCATCATCTGCTCATGGTATGTCGAGGGACAAAGGATACTTGCCCGCTGTTTATTCTCCCCAGTTTTCTCGATTGATAATAAAATCAACGGCTTGATTAATGTTGAAAAATACGTTCCCGATACCGACAGCTGTAGCTCGGCCAAGACTGCTTTCCAAATCGTGTTTATTTCCATATCTAATACGATTATCCCCATTTTATCCACATTCAACAATATATCGTTTCTATCTCCCACCGTGACAAATCCCCTCTCCTCGTGCTAAAATCTCCTTCTATGAAGCGCACCTATCAACCCAAAAAGAAAAAACGCGTCCGCGTTCATGGTTTTCGCTCACGGATGAGCACCCACAAGGGGCGCCTCGTTCTCAAACGCCGCCGCGAAAGTGGCCGCGCCAAACTTACCGTCTAAATGATTCCTCAATTCTCTAAATTTCCCCTCCGCACCGACTTTGTTCGTTTTCGTACAGTTGCCAAGAAAATTCTCACTCCCCACACTATCGTCTATTATCTAAAATCTGGGATCTCCACGCGCTTGAGCGTGGTTGTCCCCAAAAAACTTAGTCCCAAGGCGGTAACTCGTAACTGGCTCAAGCGCTTGACCTATGACACTCTCTGGCCCCTGATCCAAGATAAAAATTTTGACTGTGTCATTGTCTATAAACCCCTGCCGCTGTCAAAAACTCCCGCCACGCAAAAGGAATTAATCAATGAACTCACCCAAGCTATTAGCAATCTCTAAAATTATCGCTCTTAATTTGGGGCTTTCCGCTGGCCGCTGTCGCTACACCCCCACTTGTTCTCGCTACGCTCGCGAAGCCTTAAGTCGTTATGGTTTACTCAAGGGAGCTTGGTTATCTGGGAAAAGACTGCTAAAATGTCACCCATGGAGCCAGGGTGGTTACGACCCACTACAATAAATTGATTATTGCTTATTGATTATTGGTTATTATTTTGTATGTATCAACAATTTATCTACCAACCCATTCTCCAAACCCTCTTGTGGTTCTACCAAGTGACCGGTCACAACCTGGGGATTGCCATCATTTTGTTGACCCTTTTAGTCCGCGGCGTGCTTATCCCCTTTACTCTCCCCCAGCTCAAATCCGCCAAAAAAATGGCTTCTTTAAAACCCGAACTTGACGCCCTTAAGAAAAAACATGGATCAGACCCCAAGCTTTTTCAACAAAAACAACTCGAATTTTATAAAGCTCATGGCGTCAACCCCGCTGCCGGCTGTCTCCCTTTTATTGCTCAATTTGTGGTTTTGATTGCTCTTTATCAAGTTTTTATGCATACCCTGGGCGGTAACGGGATGGGAGATATCAACTCTACCTTCCTCCTTTGGGATCTCAAAAACAAAGACACGACCTACATTCTTCCGATTTTGGCCGGCCTCCTCCAGTTGGTTACTTCCATGGCCCTCCTTCCCGCCATTGAAAACCAACCCGAAAAAAGGCCCGGCACCAAAGAACAGAAACAAGATGTTGCCGAGATGGCAACCTCCATGCAACAACAAATGGTTTTTATGATGCCCATCATGACCGTCATCTTCTCCCTTCAATTCCCCTCCGGATTGGCTCTTTATTGGGTTATCACCACTGCTTTTTCACTCACCCAGCAACTCGTTGTCTCCGGGCCTGGTGGCTTACTCGTCTATCTTAAAAAGATTCGTAAATTAATTAATAAATAAGGACTCTCATGGACAGTCATCAAGATCTTATTCACCAATTCTTTTATCATTTTGGCCTCACCCCCGATCAAATTCAGATCGACGCGGAGTCCGACTCTCTGACCATCACTCTTCTGGTCGACCAAACCGAGACCGGTCGCTATATTGGCCGCTTTGCCACCACCCTCGACTCTCTCCAACTTCTAATTTCCCTGATGATTAATCACGATCAACCGACCCATCTTAACGTGACCGTCGATGTCGGCGGTTATCGTCAGGAAAGACTTGCCGTTCTTCAAGATATGGCTTCCCGTATCGAAGCCGAAGTTACCGCGAGCACTTCTCCCCGCGCCTTCCCTCCCCTCTCCGCCTCTGATCGTCGCGCCATCCACTTGCTTTATCAAGATCATGCCACGCTCACCACATACTCAGAAGGAGAAGGTCAATCTCGCCGCCTCATCTTGGCTCCCAAGTCTTAGTCGTTGGCTTCTCTACCTGATTTTTTTCTTTGCTCCCACCCAGCTGGGTTTGCATTTTTGGCCGGACTCAGCCTTGATCTATGGCATCCGTGTTGATTATCTCTCCCCCACCCTCTACTTCCTCGACCTCCTCATTGTTTTTTATCTGTTAGTTCAAAAAATTTCTCATCTCCCTCTCAAATCTAGTGGCTGGTATCTAAAGTCTCTCCTCCCCTTCCTTCTCGTCAATCTGCTTTTTTCCACCAATCCTCTTTCCACCCTCTCCTGGTCTCTCCACTTTTCCCTCTATTTTCTTTTTCTCTTTTCTCTTTCCTTCCCCCTGATTCGCCGTCTCGCCCCTATTCTTCTTCTCTCTCTCATTACCCAACTGGCTCTCGCGCTCATCCAAGTCGCCCTCGGTCACTCGCTCCAAGGACTGCTGTACTACCTTGGCGAACGAATGGTCTCTGTAGGTTCTCCTAACATCGCTCAAGCCGTGTTTATGGATCGTGTCGTCCTTCGCGCCTACGGCACCTTTTCTCACCCAAATATCCTCGCTGGCTGGCTCGTCATCTCTTTACTGATTCTTCGCCGGTTAAACCCTCGTCGTTTTGTCCTCGCTATCTCCGGCGCCCTCACAATTCTGGGAGTGTTCTTAACCCAAAGTCGCTCTTCCGCTCTCGCCCTCTTTGGCATCATCATCCCTTTTTATTTTCTTCGTTCTCTTCGCTCCCGCCTCTTGTATTTTGCTTTTTTCCTAGTTCTTAGTTCCTATTTCCTATTTCCTATTTTCATTTCTCGTTCCGATCTCTCCCTTACAGAGCGCCTAGATCTCCAGGATGTCTCCCTCCAGGTCATCCGGCAATTCCCGCTCTTTGGAACCGGCGCCCAGGCTAGTATCTCGACTTACCCCGTTGTCTCTCCCTCCCTTCGTCTTCTTCAGCCCGACCACAACAGCTTTACTCTCTTCCTGAGTTGGTTCGGCCTAGTTGGTGTTTTTTCTCTTTTATCGTTTCTAACGTCTAACATCTATCATCTATTTCCTATTTTACCTCTTCTTCTTCTTGACCACTATCTTCTTACTTCTCCCCAGGGCCTCTTTATTCTTTTATTCTATCTTGCGCTACACTACTTCTATGTTCAGAACCATCGCCAGTAATACTACTGCCCAACTTCTCACCAAATTTTTTGGTGCCGGTCTCACTCTGCTCACCACCTATTTTACGATTCGCCTAGCCGGGCTCGAACTCTACGGCGACCTCACCAAAATTCTCGTTCTCGTTGCCGTTGGTTTTACCATTATCGATTTTGGCCTCAACGCCGAAGCCGTTCGCTCCTCTTTGACCCCAACCGAGCTTCTCTCTCATCTCCAGACCGTCTTTCTTTCCCGCCTTTTCCTTTCTTTCTTGGCAATTATCTCCCTCAATCTCGTTATTGCCTTTCTCCCCGGCGGTTACTCTCCGGCCGTAAAATCGGTTTTTTGGCTAGGGAGCCTTGCCATTATTTTTCAAGGCGTCTATACCTCCGGCAATGCCTATTTTCAAGCCAGGCTTTTGCTCTGGCGCTCAGCTCTTTCGGTGATTGTGGGTTCTCTTTTTGGTGCCCTTCTCACTTTTTATTACTTAAAATACTCTCCCACTCTCCCTCATTTGGTTCTCGCCAATACTCTTGGTTATCTTGTCATGGCAATCTGTTCTATTCTCCTTCTCCCCTCACTAACATCTAAAGGCTGGCGTCTAACTTCTATATTTCCTTTCCTTCGCCGCTCTCTCACTCTCGGCTTGATTCTAATTGCCAGTGTCCTCGCCAGCAAAATTGACACAATTATCCTCGGAGTTTTTCGCTCTTCTTATGAGGTCGGCGAATACGGACTGTCTTATCGAATCTTTGATGTTTTCCTGGTCCTTCCCGTCTTCGTAATGAATGCTGTCTATCCTTTCTTAGTCAAAGCCAAAACCAAGGGATCATCCTCGGCTTTGATTAGCCAAACTACCAAAAGCATGGTTGTTCTGGGTGTCGGCGCTGCTATTTTTCTCTATCTTGCCGCCCCCTTTGTCGGCTATCTAAAGCCTGGGCTTATTCTTGCCCCTCACGTTTTACGCCTCTTATCCCTTTCTCTCCCACTTTTCTATGTGACTGCTCCCTTGATGTGGGGGCTCATCGCTCTTCGTCGCGACAAACAGGTCCTCCAAATCTACCTTGCCGCTGCCATTCTCAATGGTTTTCTAAATCTTATCTTTATTCCCCTCTTTGGCCCTTTGGCCGCCGCCATAATTACCGGCCTCACAGAGTTATTTATTCTCCTGTCTCTGTTATACTTCTCTCGATGACTCAACTACTTCTCCAGACAGATGGTGGTTCCCGTGGCAACCCAGGGCCCGCCGCCTATGGTTTTGTCGTCAAAGACTCTGCGGGGAATCTTCTGGAAAAATGCGGTAATTATCTTGGGTTAGCAACTAACAACCAGGCTGAATATGCTGGCCTGCTCGCTGGTCTCCACTGGGTGATCGATCATTATCCCACCTCCGCTCTCACCATCCAAATGGATTCTCTTTTAATTGTTAACCAACTTAAGGGCCTTTTCAAAGTCAAACATCCCGATCTTATCCCCAAATATCAAGAGGCGAGGGGACTTCTTAGCCAATTATCCTCTTGGTCTATTCACCACATCCCTCGTAGCCAAAATGCCCTCGCCGATTCTCTGCTTAACACCGTGCTCGATTCTCAGTCGTAACAATTTTCCTTCAAAGTTATAGGTCCAAAATATTCTTGATATTGATGATGCGTGAAATTGATAGTGCCAGAACCAAAAAACGTGGAAAAAACGTATACACATAAAATAGGGGAGAATTAACCACCAAAACCCAAGAACAAAAGCGACTAAAAAAGAGTAAATACGCAAACTATTATTCTCACTGGTTTAGTATAGGATAGAAAAGTCAGTGGGTGTACCGTGCTCTTCGTACCATGTACAATTACCGTATGCCCAATCCTGTTTACTCTGTCGAAACTCGTTCCTCTGGTTGTCTGCTGGTTGCCCATCCTTCCCCCCTCGTTGACGCCGTCGCCAAAATTCTTACCCAGCACTCTCTTTCTCCTCTAGTTATCTCCCCTCATCCTGGTCATAATTCTGCCGAACTCAAAACCTATCTTTCCACCTACGATTTAGATTATTTGTTAATTTTTTCCCCTCCTTCTGCCTCCTTCTTTGCCCAGCTACCAGGGGAGGGGAGTTATACAACACTTTCGCTAAATCACGCTGTTTCCTCAGCTCCCCGTCAATTAGTCTTGGGTGAATATCTCTCACCTGGTAATTGCCCAACCCTCGATGATTTTCTTCAAGAAGCACTTGAGCAGGGGAGTATTACCCTTCCCGAAGGAGGACTGCTTGATTATGGTTTGTTGACGATAACCTCACTCGCCCAAGCTATTTGTCAATCTTTGCTCGCTCCTCGCTTTCCCTCCTCCGAATTAATCTTGACCAACCCTTCTCCCACCTCTCTTCTCTCACTTGCCCAATCACTCTTACCTCTTCTCCCTCGTCCCGCCAAGATAATTTTTGCCGAAAAAAATCTCTCTCTTCCGACCCATGATTATCCTAGCCTTATCAAAACCTATTCCACTTTAAACTTAGCTCTGGAGCCAGATATTTCTTCTGCTCTATCCTCTTACGTCAAACAATTTACTCACGCTAAACCCGCTTCCTCTCCCTCCATTCCCCCTCAACCATCCGCCTCGCTCCCCCCTTCGCCGGTTCTCCCCAAACCAATAACCCCTCGTCCCACTCTCTCCAATCTGGAATTTGTTCCAGTTGCCGCTTCTCTGATTCCTCGCGCCCGCCGCCTTTCCCTCCCTTCTCATCGCAAAATTATTCTCCGCGGTATTATTATCGCTTTAGCTCTATATCTTGGTACGTTTGCTTTTACCCTGACTATGGTAGGCCTTCATCTCCGCACCATCTCCTCGTCTTTTGCTTCCGGCTCTTTGCCTTCCTTGACTGTTTCCCCCCTGGTTTCTGCTTCTGCGACTTATCTCGAAGCCAACTTAGTAACCCTCGGCCTTTTGCCTCCTTTTAGCCAGATCTCCTCCTACCAAGATCTCCTTACCCTAACTTCTGCCTACACCCATTCCTTAACGGTTCTCAAATCTGCCTCAACTCTAACCGACTCCGCCACCTCTCTCGCCAATTATATTTTAGGTTCAGACAATGGTGACCCAGTTGCTCTTATTAGTTCCACTCGTCTCCAATCCGAAACCCTCTATCAACAACTCGCTCTTCTTGATGGAATGTTGCCTCCAGATCCACCCCCCCTCTTAACTTCTCGTCAAGAGTCCTACCAATCTCTCAAATCCGGCCTTTTTACGGCCAAAAAAGCCCTTCTAACTACCAAGGCAGCTCTAGCCTCCCTCCCCGAACTGATTGCCCTCGGCAAACGCGCCAAGTACCTGGTTTTATTCCAAAACAACATGGAACTTCGTGCGACCGGTGGTTTCATCGGCAGTTTTGCCATCCTCTCTTTCGAAAACGGACGCCTCTACGATTTTCCCATCTACGATGTTTACCAGGCCGATGGTCAACTTAAAGGTCACGTTGAACCTCCTCTTCCCATCAAAAATATTCTCGGCGAAGCCAACTGGTATTTACGTGACAGCAACTTTGATCCCGACTTCCCAACTAGTGCCAGGCGCGCTGAGTGGTTTTTGAATAAAACCCTCAACCAAGAAGTTGCCGGGACTATTGGCTTAACTCTTGATGCCATGCGCTCTCTCCTTCAATTAACCGGGCCACTCAAACTTGCTGATTATCAAGAAACAATCGGGGAGGGGAATGTCTACGAACGCGCCCAATATCATGCCGAAGTCAATTTTTTCCCCGGTAGCACCGCCAAAAAAGAATTTTTAAGCAGTGTCGGGGATGCCATTTTTACCGCTCTTCGTGAACCCGCTCGCGTTAACTCTCTGCAACTTCTAAGTACTCTCTCTATCCTCCTCGAATCCAAAAATCTTCAGCTTTCCCTCTCTTTGCCCGAGCTCGACCGAGTCTGGCAAACTCTCAATTGGAATGGCGCTATCCAACCTGCTTCCTGCCCATCAGATGTTTCCTGTGTCAGTGATTACGCTTTTTTGGTAGATAGTAACTTTGGAGTCAACAAAAGCAATTATTACCTCTCACGGCAGCTCTTCCTCGATATTGAAATCACCAAGGAGCAAACGATCAACCACACTTTCCGTGCCGTTTATCAAAATACCGCCACTTCCACCGCTTGGCCGGCCGGCATCTACAAAAACTATCTTCGGCTCTATTTGCCGAAAGGTGCCCAGATTTATACTGTCACCCTGGGTGACAAAACCTACACCAGCAAAGATTATACTGTTACCCAAGAACACGGCAAGCTCGTCCTAGGTCTTTTGGCCGCAATTCCCGTTAATTCTAGTCTCACCTTCACTGCTACCTATACTACTCCCGGCCACCCCGAGTCAAACTCTCTTTATACGTGGTACTGGCAAAAGCAGGCGGGTACTCCCGTTACCGAACCCCTTGCTGTTACCCTCAACTATCCTCTCTATCTCAAGCCAACAACCCTCTCTCCCGCTCCCGCCAGTAACGAGGCCCAACAACTTCAATTTAATCTTTTCAATGACTCCGATCATCGGCTCAGCATCAAATTTTAACCAGATCTGTTATAATTCACTCGTTATAGTCATATAGTTACTTAGGGAGATTTATGTCCAACTACGCTCTTACCGCTCAAAAACGTACTGCCACTGGTCGCAAAGTCAAAGCCCTTCGCCGTGATGGGATTATTCCCGCCAATATTTTCGGCAAGAAAATCACCTCTCAGAGCATTCAAGTCGCCGCCAAACCCCTAGTTGAAACTCTCAAAAAAGCCGGTGAAACCGCACTAATCAATCTTACCGTCGAAGGCGACAAAGCCGCTCACCCCGTGCTTATTTCTGGCTACTCTCAAAATCCCGTGACCAACGCGCTTTTACACGTGGATTTCCACGAAGTTGACTTGACTGTCAAGACTACCGCCATGGTTCCCCTTAAGGCCATCGGCGAAGCTCCCGCCATCGCCGCTGGTAACATTCTGGTTATGCTCAAAAATGAGGTTGAAGTCGAAGCACTCCCGGCCGATCTCCCCGATATCATTGAAGTGGACGTTACCTCTCTAGCCGAGGTCGGTGCCCACATCCTAGCCAAAGATCTCAAATTTGATCGAACCAAAGTTAAATTAGACCTTGAGGATGAGGAACAAATCGTTGTCATTCAAGAACCCGCCAAAGAACCAGAACCCGTGGTAGTCGCCGAAGAAGCTCCCGCCGAAGGTGAAGCTGCTCCCGCCGAAGGTGAGGGAACCAAACCCGCCGAAGGTGAAGCCGCTAAGCCAGAAGATAAAAAAGAAGAACCTAAGGCTGAAAAATAAGGTTATTGGGGTCTAGTATTCTTGCCTGCTCCCAGTATTCTTGCGCCGCCTCCTCGTTGCCAATTGCTCGATACAACCTAGCTATTTCCAGCAATATATCTGGATATTCTGGGTAATCTTGCAGTTTTTCCTTTAGTTCCTGAATTCTTTTTTCCACTTTTCTCTCTGGGTATGCTTGATCCTCTAACTCTGTCTCCACCCCCAACACTTCTTGAGTTTGATTATTGATTATTGGTGTTTGGTTATTCCACAATTCTCTGGCCGTGGCATAATCACCAACACTTGCTGCTTTTTCAATCATTTCCCAGTTGTTTTTTGCCCCTGCCGTACTGTCTTTCCCGCCAACTCTCGACAAAACCAAAACCAGGGCAACCAAGCCCAATCCTAAATATGGCCAGGGTAGGGGATTTTTCCCCGCTACCCTCCCCCCGTATTTTTCCAAACTCCGCCAAAAACCCATCTGTTTCTTCACCTCTTGAGTATATCAGCTAATGTCGGTGTATCATTCAACTATGCTTTCTAAGCGCTTGTTAGCCATTCTTACTCTTTTATTCCTTGGTTTGGGATTTGCCAGTATGGGGGTAGCATCACGATGGATGAATGAGGGTTTTGGAAATTTTACTCAAGTTTTTCTTCGAGTTTTGGGCGCCTTCATTCTCATTACCATCATTTTTTGGCGCGACATCTCGTGGCGTAAAATCTTTCGCCTGGGTCTTCGCGACTGGCTAATTCTCCTGGCGATCGGTACCCTGGGATACGCCGTGATGGTTTATACGATTACCAAAGCCGCTCTCCTTACTAATCTAGTTAGCGTTTCTGTTCTTTATTCAACGGTTCCTTTTTGGGTTTATTTCTATGGACTTGCTCTTTCTCGTCAAAAATTTTCGTGGTTTATCGCTGGTCTGCTCATTATTTCCTCTTGGGCCATCGGGATGATTGCATCTGGTAATTTAGTTCCTCACTTCGGTCAATTTGGCCTTGGAGAAATTTTAGCTCTCGCCGCCGCTGCGTTCGATGCCGTCTGGTATATGGGGATTAAACTCATGGAAGGAAAACTTAATTCGCGAGAAATTACCGTGGTTGCCCTAGCTATAGCCTCCATTTCTACTTTTTTTATGCGCCAAATCCTAGGAGAACCTTTTAGTTTTTCCGCCTTTACCAACTGGCATGTAGTCGCCGCCCTCATTTTTGGCATCCTGCAAAATGGTTGGGTGACACCCCTTATGGCGTTTTCTCTAAAACACATCGATGAAGTTGTCGCCACTCAAATTCTGTTAGTTGAAAATATCTATGCTCTTTGCTGGGGATACTTCCTCTATGGCGAAACTATTGGTGTCATCCAAGCGCTTGGGGTAGCAATTATCATCACCAGTGTTTATCTCATGAACAAAATTCAAACATCTTAACTATTTTTTCTTGTCGGGTAATTTCGTAAATGAATATTCCTTAAATCCTACCAAGCTAGGACATCCCTGAGCATACCTCACTAATTTGTTCTTCGTATCAAATATAAAAGCCGAGTAAGTATAAACTTTATCTTCTTCGGGGGTTGTACAAATCGCCATTTTTTTCTCTGAATTTTCTCTATCAGACAAAAGTCGCTGACAATCATCCAAGCAGGTAATGTCACCTGCCAACTCACTCGCTCTTTGATAGTGTGTTTCTGACCATTCCTTAAATTCTGGATCACTTGCAAAATTTAAGTTTACATCTGGGAGTTTTATAAAATGATTCGCTTTTACTCCCCAATCTCTGATTTCCTCTACAAAATATTCTCTTGCCGTAGCCTCTAACCCAAAACATTTATCTGGATCAGCCACAAACATATTCCCCCCAATTTTGGGGTTAAATGACTGAATTATTTTTATCGCCTCTTCTACATTTTCCGCATCGAGAACCAATCTGATATATGGTTTCCGGATATATGAGACCTGATCCTCGCTTGTTCGCACGAATGTTGAAATGAACGCAACCCCCTGATCGTTAATCCCACCATAATAACCATCCTCATATGGAACCGGGTTTTGAATAATCAATTTGCGATATTTGTCCTGTGGCTTATCAAACAAAGCAATCTCATCCTCATAGCGCATCCACGATACCGGGTCACGCGTTTTCATCAGATACCAGGTGTCATTAACTCGTTTTACTGCTTGAGTACACATATTTTCTCCTTATAACTACCTTATTATCTTACCTCTGGCCATTTGGCTACTATCAGCATCCCCTCACCAGGATTAATCTCTTGCCAAATTGCCTCGGTCACAAACGGCATAAAGGGATGAAGTAGCTTAAGACTATCCAAAAGTACCTGGCGTAGTCCATTGAGCGCCACCCCCTTATCTTCTCGCTTTTTTACCTGCTCAATATATTCGTCCGCCACCGTATGCCACAAGAAATGGTAAATCGTATCCGCCGCTTCGGCAAACCGGTATTTCTCCAAGAGTGACGTCATCTTCTTTTCAACTTCACCCAACTCTTTCAGGATCTTTTTATCTTCAATATTTTCACTGACCCCTTGTTTCTCTCTTTTTATTCCTTCCTGCATCAAGAGATAAAAGCGTGCCATATTCCAGATTTTATTCGCAAAGTTCCTCATCGCTCTCACTTTGTCCTCGACCAGTGGGACCTTCCCGCCTTCTCCATTCCCAAACAGTAGGGCCATTCGGAAGGCATCCGCCCCATACTTATCGACCAAATCAATCGGATTGATCACGTTTCCCTTACTTTTACTCATTTTTTGTCCCTTGGCATCAGTGACCGTGCTCCACAAATATACATTTTTAAACGGCACTTCTCCCCGGACGTATAGCCCAAACATCATCATTCGGGAGACCCACATCCGCAAGATGTCTGCCATCGTCGCCATCACATCCGTCGGGTAACGCGTGGCATATTCGTCTTCCTTCAAAGTCACTAGTGGCCACTGACCAGAGGAAAACCAAGTATCAAAGGTGTCTGTTTCTTGTAAATAATCTCCCGCCGGCTTCGATTCAGAAACTACGTATTTGGCCATGGTGGGGGCCGACAGGGTCTGTAACCCCGCTTCTATTTCCGTCAAAGTAGATGTTTTCAGCAACTCCCCAATTTTCCCGCTCACTGGCTTTCCTTCTTTGTTTAGGAACGTCACCCCCAAATCCAGATTTTCCGTGGTTGAATACCAGGCTGGGATTCTAATTCCCCATACTACTTGTCGGCTGATCGGCCAGTCATGCATTATCTTCATCCACTCAAGTATCTGCTTCTCAAATTTCTGGGGGTAAAACCGAGTTTTCTTCTTTTTAATGGCAGTTACGACCGGTGATTTCAACCCTTCCACCCTGATATACCAGTTCGGTACCGTCATGGGCTCCATATCTCGGCCGCATTTGTAACAAACGGTGACCGCATGGAGATAATGCTCATCAATTTTCTCGACTGCTCCAATTTTCTGTAGTTCTTCCACTGTTTTTTCTCTGGCCGCTTTTACTTTCATTCCGTTAATTTCACTTATCATTACATCCTTTGGCAAAGTCATTCTTCCCAATTGATCAATCACTCGGATGGTGGGGAGTTTGTGCCGTTTCCCCGCCTCAAAATCATTCGGGTCATGCGCCGGCGTAATCTTGACTACTCCGGTCCCAAACTTCATGTCTACCATCGAGTCTGCAATCACTGGAATTTTCCGCGTAGTTAAGGGAAGTAAAACTTCGCTTCCCACGTAACTTGTATATCTTTTGTCCTTGGGGTGTACCGAAAGAGCACTGTCACCAAACATTGTCTCCGGTCGTACGGTCGCTACCGTTAGAGGTCCATACTTGATGTAATACAACTTATCAGTTCGCTCGACATGGTTAATCTCCAGCTCAGCCAAACTGGTCCCGCAATGTGGACAGTAATTAACCAAATAATCACTTCGGTATACCAACTCCTCATTTACCATTCGCCGAAAAGTCTGATACACCATATCTACTACTTGTGGATCCAAGGTAAACACCGCTCTCTCCCAGTCTGCCGAAAAGCCCAGACGGCGGAACTGTTCAAATATCAACCCCGAGTTATCTTCCACAAACTTTGCGATATTCTGGTAGAGTGTTTGCCGATCATATTCCAAGCGTGATTTTCCCTCTTTGGCCAAATTTTTTTCGTAGACAAACTGGGTCTCAAATCCCGCGTGATCACGTCCGGGGATCCATCTGACCGCATATCCTTGCATCCGCCTAAAGCGCGCCAGAATATCGTCAATAGTGTACATTCCATGTCCTGCATGTAAACTCGCGTTTGCGTTCGGTGGCGGCATCAAAATCGTATAGGGATTTTGTCCTCGGGGTTCAAATGCCCCGCTCTTTTCCCACTCTGAATAAATCTTGGCTTCTACTTTATTGTGTTCAAATTTAGACTCCATGGCCATATGTACCGTATTCTACCAGACCTATTGTCCCATCGTCCCCTTTAGGTATACATTCGCCCAAGGTTTAAAGTTCGAGTTAAATGTTTTTTCATACAATAGTTCTCCATTCCGCATAACCTTATACTCAAAACTGGTTTTCGCTCCCCAGGCCGCCCAATCCACCTGTTGCATTGTCCCGGCCGGTAGAGTTGGATCATCTTGGATAACATCTGGTGGGGGAGGGGACACTCCCCACACTTTCGGTTCCGTCATTGTGGCAACTCTTCCGTCACTCGTTCCGTATATTTCTACCACCAAGTGTAATTTCTTGGGATCATTGGTTAGCTGTACCAGGATATGTCCAGGGGTATCATTGCGGAAGCGCAAATCTTTTGATGGCGAGTACACTGTCGCGTCAATTCCCGGCTTACTATTTTGTTCATAATACCCCACTCGATATGCGTGTGCCCACCGTTCAATAATCGGCAAACCCGAATTTAAAGCCGCTCTAAATATGGTCGTCGATACTTGGCACACTCCCCCCCCATCGTCCAGTACCGTCCGTCCTCCCGAAATTACGTATGCCTGTCGATACCCACTCGCTCCCGTGATTTCGCCGACTGCTCGGTTAAAACTAAACTCCTCACCTGGAGGGATTAACGTCGAATTAGCCCGCGAGCTCGCCAAACCCACGTTATAAATCCGGTTAGCAATCGAGTGAGCGTAATAGCTTTCTCCGCGACCGATTCGTTCGCGGATCCCCAGTTCATTTACCTTATCAGTTGTTATTTTTGGTGGTGTCCTAACTACTGCAATTTCAACGATCTCTTCTTTACTTTCCTCTAGTAACAATTTTCTGACAGCTATTGTGACGCTTGTGCTCGTCTCTTGGGTTTTAACCTCCACCCCCTCCTTTCCTGGTGCAAACTCCTTTACTTTTCCTTCCACAAACTCAAACTTGGCGTCTTGTGGGACTCGATTCAAACTATCCCCCAATCCCAAGACATACTCCCCAATGACCTTTCGGTCGATCTCCTCGCCGCTTCCGGTAGTGTCCAAAAAATGGATCAACTCCGCCCCCTCTAGTTGAATTCTTTCATCATCCAAGGTTAACTGTAATTTCTTTTTTACCAATATCTCAGCTCGTGCTTTCAATTGATCCAATTTTTCCGTTGAAAGTTGTCTTTCGGCTATTTTGGTCGGTATCTCTATTACCTCCGTCCCTAATTGGGAATATCTTTCTCGAATTCTTCTCTCCAACTCGACTTCATCCAAGACTATTCCGTCACTTCCATTAATTACTCTGATCTTATTCTCCACCATTTCAATTGTTGGTTCAATCGGGGGAATTTCGATCGCTTCCGCTATCTGAAAAACATATTTTTCCCTACTCTCTGTCTTTCCCTCGGCCATAACCAGCGGGAAATTTGTTTTCTTGTTAATCAAAAGTAACAAATAATCCCCGATTTGGAATCTTCTCCCATAACGATAAGCCTCATTCAAACTGGCTTCAATCTCGAATTTCACGGCTTCTTTTGGTGTTTCCCAACTACTCCCATTAAACGTTAACTTCGTTTGATAATTTTGTGTTATTTCTGTCAACTTAAGTTTGGCCAGTTCTCTATTCATGCCTGCAATCTCTACCCCTGCTACCGTTACCCCTGGATAAAACTTGGAATGCCAAGTTAGCCGCGCCACACATATAAGTCCCATCACCCCCGAAACCACCCCGAGCACAAAAAAACTTCCCACCCGAACAACCCCCAGCTTTTCTGGTTTTCGCTTCTTCTTCATTCTGATATCATATTACTTGCAATTACTTCACTATAAACTATCCATCATTCTTATGCCCAAGTTTCCTGATCCCGCCAAAGTCTACTCCGCCCAACCGGTTGCTCCTGCCCCTTCCTCTTCTCCCGCCAATCCTCCCCCTGTCCCAGTCTATCAGGCTCCTCCTTCGCCCGCTGTAACTCCACCCCCTCCTCCTTCCCCGAGTCTTCCCATCCAGGGTAGTCCTTTTCGCAATTTAGTCCCCCTAGTACTTCTTGGCGGGGCCATTTTGCTTTTAGTCTTATTATTCTTCGTCGTTCTTCCCAAATTCAAAAAAAGTTCTGGTCCTATCACCCTTACCTACTGGGGACTTTGGGAACCAGCCTCTGTCATGCAGGAAGTTATCGCCAGCTACGAAGCAACTCATCCCAACATCAAAATCAACTACACCATGCAAAGCCCCAAAAACTACCGTTCCCGCCTTACTTCTGCCATCACTCGCCGTAGTACCGATGGTGCCGCTATCGATACAGCGCCTGATATTGCCCGTATTCACAATACTTGGTTGCCCATGTTACGCTCTTCCCTCACTCCCGCACCTTCAACCCTTCCCCTGAGTACTCTCGATGATTATTATCCCGTTGTCACCCAAAACGCTGTTGTTGGGGGGAAAATTTATGCTCTCCCGCTCGGTATTGATGGTTTGGCCTTACTCTATAACCAACAAATGTTAACTGAACTTGGTGCTACTCCTCCGACCGATTGGGACGCCTTTCGCAAATTGGCTGTCAGCTTGACCGTGACCAATCCCGAAACCAAAATCATCGAACGCGCGGGTGCCGCCATGGGCACTACCGGTAATGTCGAACACTGGTCCGACATCTTGGGGCTCTTGACTCTGCAAAGCGCCGGAACTCCTGCCGCGCCAGCCAGCAAAGCTGTCCAAGACGCCCTTACTTTTTATACTTTCTTTAGTACCATCGACAAATCTTGGGATGCCAGCCAACCCAACTCAGTTTATGCCTTTGCGACCGGCACCGTAGCCATGATTTTGGCTCCCTCTTGGCAGGTTGCTGAGATCAAAGCCATCAACCCCGATCTCAAATTTGGGGTAGCTCCCGCTCCCTCTCTCCCCGCCACTCAAGTCACCTGGGGTTCCTACTGGATGGAAGCTGTCCCGGCCAGTAGTGCCAATAGTGCCGCTGCCTGGGAATTTATCCAATATTTAAGTACTCCCGAAGTCCTTCAAAAAATGTACGCCGCCGCAAGTCTGATCCACACTATCGGCGAGCCCTATCCCTTGATTAGCATGGCCACTCTTTTGATGGATGACCCTCTCGTTAGCCCCTACATTAGTCAAGCTCCCAACTATCAATCGTGGTATTTGACTAGTCGCACCCAAGACGAGGGGATTAACGACCAACTTATCAAATATTATGAAGATGCCGTTAATGCCATTAACAATGGTTCTTCCATTAATTCGATCACCAAAACTCTCGAAGCCGGCGTCTCCCAAGTGCTAGCCAAATTCCCCGAGGCCAAATGACCCCCCAGTCAGCCATTTTGGCTACTCTTACCTATTCCGACCACTTCGGCTTTCCTCTCACTTTTGCCGAACTTCACTCTCGTCTTCTGGGTATTTCTCTCTCACCTCAAGCTCTCACTCGCACTCTCCACTCGTTGCTTGAACAAAAATTGATTGGTCAAATCGGTGATTACTATTTTCTCCCTCATCGGTCTAGCCTTGTTTCTCGCCGCCTCCGTCGTACCCGTCTCTCTCTCCCTTTGTATGCTCGCGCTGACAAGCTCAGCCGACTCCTCTCTTTTATTCCTGGAGTTTTAGCTATTTATTTAACTGGTTCGCTGGCCCTTGGTAACACCAATGGTGATTCCGACATTGATTTTTTGATCGTTACCGCTCCTGGTCGGCTCTGGACCACTCGTCTCTTTCTTACTCTCTTTACCTCTTTCCTGGGTCTTCGCCGCACGCCTCATTCTCGATCTAATTCTGGCAAACTTTGCCTCAATCTTTACTTGACCCCCACGAGTTATCTCTTGCCCCCCGTTAAACAAAATCTCTACACCGCCTACGAACTCATTCAAGCCCTTCCTCTTTATGATCCCTACGACACTCATTCAAGTCTCCTCGCCGCCAATTCTTGGATCAAGCAATATCTCCCCAACTATTCTCTTCCTCCTCTCACTTCGCTCACTAATCATCCATCACCCACTATTAATTTAATTGAATCCCTGGCTTATCACCTCCAGCTTGCCTATATGCGCGGGAAAATTACCCGTGAATTGATTACCCCCGATTCTGCCTTTTTCCATCCCCGCGATCCCGGCCGCTTCATCCTACACAAACTTTCCCTGCTAAAATAGCTTCATGATTTATACTATTACCACCATTGCTCCTGTTTGTGCAAAGCTTCACGCCCAAGGAAAAAAGATCGTTCTGGCTACAGGTTTTTTTGATCTTCTTCATCAGGAACACATTAATTTTCTTACCAAAGCCAAAGTTGTTGGCGATATCTTAATCGTTGCCGTTGAAAGTGATGAACGAGCCCGCGCTCTAAAAGGGGAGGGTCGTCCTGTCAAATCCCAATTAGTTCGCTGTCAGAAAGTTTCTCCCCACGTTGACTATGTGCTCGCCCTCGATGCCAACTTTAATAACTTTGCCGCCTTCGACTCGCTGATGTCTGCCATCCGCCCTGATCTCTATGCCATTAGCTCCCACTCTCTTCATCTCAAAAGTAAAACTTTCCTTGCCGAAAAATATGGCGGACATTTAGTCGTCGTTCACGACTTCAACCCCGCCATCTCTACCACCCAAATTATCCAACAAACAACAACCTAATTTCTATCGTCTATAATCCATATTATGTTCGAAACCTACATCTACGCTCCCTTTTTTAATGTCCTGGTCGGTCTCTACTCCCTTCTCTCCGGCCTTTCCCCCGAACTAGCCGACATGGGTATCGCGGTCATTATTTTTTCCCTCGTGATTCGTGTTCTTACCTTCCCACTTACGCTCGCCGGAGAACGCAGCGAAGACGAAAAAACCAAAATTGTTAATCATGTCGCCGAACTCAAGCGCATTTATGCTCATGAACCCATCCGCCTTCGTGCCGAGATCAAACAAACCATGCGCGGCAACGCTAGAACCGTTATCGCCACTACCGTTAACATGATTATTCAAGTTTCGATCATCCTCATGCTTTATCGCATTTTTACTACCGGTTTAGAAGGTGCCGATTACTATCTTCTCTATGATTTTATGCCCCGCCCCGAGCACATTAATCTGATGTTTCTCAATAAATATGATCTCAGTCACACCAATAGCACGCTTAACCTCGTCCAATCCCTTATGATTTTTCTCGTCGAGGTTCTCTCCGCTCTTCGCTCTCCTTTACCTGTTTCCCGCAAAAACAAAGCCCTTCTCCAGCTTGTTCTTCCTCTTGGCTCTTATCTCATTTTTATCTTTCTCCCCGCCGGCAAAAAACTCTTTATTATTGCCAGCCTAGCCTTCTCTGCCATCTACCTGACCTTCCGGATTATTCAAGACTGGGGCAAAAAGCTTTTTGATCGTTTTACCCCTCGCCCGTCCGTAGCCGAAGGCGAAGGAGGGCCAATCCCTCCCCCCGCCTCGAACCAGCCGCCTTTAGCCTCTTGATTCATCCAAAAAGTGTTAGAATAACAACTGTATGTTCGACAACCTGGTTGTTTCTTTCTTGGCTGACGAAGTAGTGGGGGGATTTTTCATCTCCGTTCCTCCTGGTCATGTCGCCTGTGTCTACGATCGCGGTCGCGGCGTTCTCAAACACGTCTATGGTCCCGGCCTTCATCTCAAAATTCCTTTTTGGCAGATCGCCAAACTCTTTAATGCCCAAGTTCTCGAATACACTATCCACAAGGGCTTTGATCTCGGGAATAGAGAAATGCTGGGGGATGAGCCCATCAAAACCAGTACCAAAGACGGCAAAGAAGTCCAGGTTGAAGGCAGTATTCTTTTCAAAATTGACAAAGCCAACTCTCCCGAGCTCTGGGAGAATATTGGCGAACATTTTGTCAGCAAAGTCGTCCGCCCCTTTAGCCGGAGTAAAATTTCCGCCATCTTTACTCAAGTGAATTCTCTCGATGTCAAAAACTCTCGTGCCGTCCTCGAATCTCAGCTCAAAGAAGAACTAAACGCCGAATTCAAAAACCGCGGCCTAATCTGCGAAGGCGTCTTGCTCTCCGAAGTCTCTGTTAGTTAGATCACTTTCAATTTTTTTCCGACCGCAGTAAACGCGGCAATTCCCGTATCCAAATCTTCTTTGCTGTGGGCCGCCGACGGCATCACCCGGATTCTGGCCTTCCCCAATGCCACCATCGGGAATTTGATGGGAGTCGCAAATACGTTTTCCGCAAAAAGTTCTCGCGAAAACTCAATGGCTTTCGTTTCTTCTCCGATCATAACGGGGGTAATCGGTGTTTCTGACACTCCCGTATCAAATCCCGCCTTTTTAAACTCACTTTTTAGATAATCTCCGTTTTCCCATAATTTTTTTACTAATTCATCTGATTCTTCAAGTAATGTCACTCCCGCGATCAAGGCCGCCGCATCCGGTATCGAAATTCCCGTTGAGAACAAAAACTGTCTTGCTTTGGTTTGCAAATAATCAATCACTTGCTTTTTCCCGGCAATCACTCCCCCGACTACTCCAAACGCCTTCGAAAGTGTTCCAACCTCCACGTCAACCTGTCCATGTAGTCCAAAGTGTTCGACAATTCCTCGTCCATTCCCGAGTACTCCCTCTCCGTGGGCATCATCGACAACTGTAATCGCGTTATATTTTTTCGCTAGTTCCACAATTTGGGGGAGCCGCGCAATATCTCCATCCATCGAAAACACCCCGTCCGTCACAATCATTACTTGTTTATCCGTTACCCCCACTTCTTTCAACTTGGCTTCCAAATCTGCCATCTCGTTATGTTTATAAATAAATTTATTCTTGATCCCAGCCAGCCGGATTGCATCAATAATTGAGGCATGATTCAGTTCATCCGAAATGACAATGTCTTCTTTGCCCATCAAAGTCTGGATTGCCACCAAATTGGCGATATACCCGCCTTGAACTACCAGTGCCGCCTCTGTGTGCTTAAATTTTGCGAATCTAGTTTCCAACTCTTCGTGCAGGATACTGTTCCCCGACAAGGCTCGTACCGCTCCCGGCCCCACTCCGTATTTTTTAATCGCCCCAATTGCTGCTTGTCCAATTTTTGGATCTCCCGCCAGTCCCAAGTAATTATTCGAGCACAGATTTAATACCCTCTTCCCGTTAACGATAATCCACGCTCCCTGGGCGCTCTCAACTACCTTTTTCTCTGGAACTATCAAATTTGGATCTTCCCATGGTCGCATATGTTCTCCTTTATGGTGTTAAAACAATTTTCCCGCTTTGTCCCGACTTCATTACTTTCATCGCCTCCTCAAACCCAGAAAGTGGGAAGCGGTGGGTGATAATTGGGTCAAGGTTTATTTTTCCCGATTTTAGTAGCTCCGTCGTTTGTTCCCATGTCTCCCAGATATGTCGTCCGAATACCGATAAGATTGTTAATTCTTTATTAATCAAGTATTTCCCCCAGTCCACCTCAATTTTTGTTTTGGGGATTCCGAATGCCATCAAAGTTCCCCCAATTCGTGCTACGTCAAATGCTCTAGCTATCGCTGGAGGAAACCCGCTCATATCAATCACAATCTCACAAGCATTGTCATACTCAGCCGGTAAGCTCTCATACACTTTGTCACATCCCATTTTTTCTCCTAATTTTCGGCGATACTCGACAGGATCAACGCCAACGACCTCCTTCGCTCCTTTAGCCTTAGCTACCGCCGCGGCCGCTAGTCCCGTTGGCCCCATCCCAAAAATTACCACCCGCTTGCCAGTCACACTGGCCTTCGTCACCGCGTGTACCGCATTGCCAAACGGTTCTTGTACACTCATCCAATCAATCGGAATCAAAGGATCATTTTTCCAGCTCGTCCGAATTGGTACCGTCGCGTACTCGGCAAATCCGCCGTTTCTCCCGATTCCAAACAACTTCATCTTTTCGCAGATATGTCGGCGATTATTCTTGCACTGATAACACTCATCGCAAAATATATGTGTTTCCGAAGAAATCAAATCTCCCACGACCACTTTTGGACTGTCCCCGTTAATCTTAATTACTTCCCCCAACACCTCATGTCCAATTACGATCGGCGGAGGGGAGGGGATGGGTATCTGTTTGATGCTTACTCCCGGCTCTGCCTTTTCCTTGACTACCGCCAGCATCGTTTTTTCCATAGCCGTTATTGTAGCATTTGTCGTGTTTGATCTATTGACGAGTTGCCCTCTCCTTTGCTAATATAGCACTCGCACCATTAGAGTGATAATATTCAATTAAATTAGGAGGTCATCATATGAATCTCGATCCCCATAAGCTTACTCCCATGCCCGGTTACGTTCTCGTTGCCCCCACCGAAAAAACTACTCAAACTGCTGGCGGGATCTATCTCCCTGATAATCATGACGAAAAACCCCAGGCGGGTACCGTCATTGCCGTAGGCAAGCCCATCTACAAAGAGGGAAAAGAAATCTCTTCTCCCGTCAAAGTCAGCGACAAAGTTGTCTACAAAAAATGGGGAGGCAACGATGTCAAAATGGGTGGAATTGAATACCAATTCCTCCAATTCGAAGATATACTCGCAGTTATTAAATAAGGAGACTCTATGACCGCTAAACAAATTATCTACGGCGACGACGCTCGCCAAAAACTACTTTCCGGTGTCAATAAGCTCGCTAGCGCCGTGGTCACTACCCTAGGACCCCGCGGACGTAACGTTGCCATCGACAAAAAATGGGGCGCTCCCAACATCATTCATGATGGGGTCAGTGTTGCCAAAGAAATTGAACTCGAGGATCCGTTTGAAAATATGGGGGCTCAATTAGTCAAAGAAGCGGCCAGCAAAACCAATGATGCCGCCGGTGATGGTACTACTACTGCCACCCTTCTGGCTCAACAGCTCGTTGCCGCTGGTATGAAAAATGTCACAGCCGGCAGTAACCCCATGCTCATGAAAAAGGGTATCGACCAAGCTGTCTCCGCTGTTGTTACCGAACTCAAAAAAATGAAAACCGATGTCAAAAAATCTGATTGGGTCAAAGTCGCTACCATTAGTGCCCAATCCGCTGAAATCGGCGAGAAAATTGCCGAAGCCCTCAATCTCGTTGGCAAAGACGGTGTCGTCGAAGTCGAGGAAAGCAAAGGCTTTGAGATAGAAATTGAGCACAAAGATGGGATGGCTTTTGACAAAGGTTATGTTTCCGCCTACTTTGTCACCAACCCCGATCATATGGAAGCCGAGATGGACAATCCCTACATCCTAGTTACCGACCAAAAAGTCAGTAGCATCCAGGAGATGGTGCCATTCCTCGAAAGTTTTGTCAAAGTCAGTAAAAACCTGGTGATTATCGCCGACGACGTCGAAGGTGAAGCCCTAGCCACCCTCGTGGTCAACAAAATGCGCGGCACCTTTAATATCTTGGCTGTCAAAGCCCCCGGCTTCGGTGACCGCCGGAAAGCCATGCTCGAAGATATTGCCATTTTAACCGGCGCCACTGTTATTAGTAGTGATGTAGGTCGCAAACTTGACAGTGTCAAAATCGAAGACTTGGGTCGGGCCGACAAGGTGGTAGCCAGCAAAGACGAGACCAAAATTGTGGGAGGGGCTGGAGACAAAAAATCTCTCACCGCCCGTTGCGATCAACTTCGCCGCGAAGCCGATCAATCCACTAGTGATTTCGACAAAGAAAAACTCGCTGAGCGTCTCGCCAAATTAACCGGCGGAGTCGCCGTGATCAAGGTGGGTGCTGCCAGCGAAGTTGAACTCAAAGAAGTCCAAGAGCGCGTCAAAGACGCCGTTGGTGCCACCAAGGCCGCCATCGAAGAGGGGATTGTTGCGGGTGGGGGAGTCGCTCTTCTACGTACAGGCAGCGTCCTCGACAAACTTACTTCCGCTACTCCCGACGAAGCTGTGGGAATCAAAATTGTCAAAGACGTGCTGAGTCAACCCCTGCGTTGGCTTGCCAAAAATAGTGGCGAAGACGATGGTTTTGTCGTCCGCGAAGTTCTCAAAAACAAATCGGCTAGTTACGGCTGGAACGCCGAGACTCTCGAATTTGGCGATATGTTGGCGATGGGAGTACTTGACCCCGTCAAAGTTACCCGCCACGCCCTCCAAAATGCCGCTAGTGTTGCGAGCATGGTCCTAACCACCGAGTGCTTGGTGACCGAGATCAAGGAGAAAGAAAAAGCCTCTCCCGCTCCCGACATGGGCGGCATGATGTAGCCTCATATAGTAACCAACCAATAAAAGCCCCTTGTTAAAGGGGCTTTTTTGTGTCAGATTTACTCTATGGCCAAACTGCGTCGTAAATCCCGCCTTCCTCTTTCCTATTTCCTCATTCCCCTGTTCCTCCTGATCGTTGCCTTGGGTTATGGTTACTATCGCTCCCTCGTTCAACCCTCCAATATTTTTCTCATTGACGAAGCCGCTGTTCAATATGGCGATACCACTGTCACCGGCACTCTCCGCAAAGACACGGCCGTTGGTGAAACCGGCAACTACCTCCTCATTCTCCCCGATGGTCGTCCCATCCTTCTCGATACTCAGGGCTTAGATAGCCTCGTTGGTTCCTCTGTAATCGTGACAGGTACTCTCTCCCCAGCCATTCGTCCCGGATCTTCTATGACTAGAAAAAAACCCACCATTCATTCTCCACTCAAGCTATTTTAGGTGTTCTCGCCCTTCTTCTTGTTGTTAGTTTCTTCGTCTGGCGTAATTTTCTTCTCCAACCAGCCACGATTGCTCTCTTAACCGAAGACGGAGGTTATGGTTTACAAATGACTCAAACTCAAGCTCAGGCAGCGAACAATAGTGGAGCTACCATCACCGATACTCAAACCGGCAAAAAAGTCAAAATCGTCAACAAAAGCAAAAATCCTGACAAACTTTATGATGCTATCGAACAGATTGTCCAATCTACCATAGAAAGTGAAGGGAAAAAACGAATCACCGCAACAACCACCATGAATGCTGAAAATTCAAAATCAAATAACCCACCTACCAATTCTGATTTATCCGGCTCGCCTTCACCTACGGGCAATTCTTGTTTAAGTGGTTCTGCTGGTGTTTCCATTGCTGACGGCCAATGGGTCGCAAGTGGAAAACAATATAGTAGTCCACAAGATCGCGAATGTGTTCAATGTCAAAACGGAGCCTGGGTTGGAAGTGCTCGCTGTTCAGATATATATGAACAGGATCCTTCACGGGTTATTCTTCCTCCCAGCCCCGGCTATGAATACACTCAAGGGACCGCTCCTCCTCCAGGTAGTTCTAATGTTGACGAAAGCGCAAAAGCTAATTGTTATAGTTCCTCTGGCCAACTTAGTACTACGGGCACTCTTCAAAATCAAACTCGTTGTTATGATGGAGCCTGGATTTCTGAAACCGAATTTGATATTCAAATGAGTAGTACTTGCGATCCGACCAGTCAAACTTATAATACTACTACCAATCAATGTATCACTAAGACAACACCCCCTACGATTTCTTCGGACCCCCCACTCAATCCTTGTGAGAATTTTTCTTGTGGTATCAATCAAAAATGTGTTGTGACTAACAATATTCCTAAATGTACAGGAACATTATCTGCTGGCACCATTGTCCAGTCACCGGAAGAATGTATTTCTGGTAAAACCATCACAACCGATACTGGCAAACTTGCTGGCGAAGAGACCATTCTCAAATGTGTTGGTGGTGGAGTAGGGGACACTGTCCCCCAGAGTTCTTATTGCTCCTCCGGCTATGCTATCCCCATTGCTGGAACAACTCAATATAAATGTTCCGCATGTAAAACGGGCAAAGATTCTAGCGATCCCACTGGTCGTACATATCTTACCTGTGATAATAATGGCAAAACCACCTTCCACAATTGTCCAACCGGACAGGAATATAGTAATAGCAGCAAATCCTGTCAAGTCAATCCAGAAGTACAAAAAAAACGTGACGATTGCCACAAAAAAGGTACTAATTACGTCTTTGACGAAACTCATCAAAATTGTGTTTTGGTAGCTGTCCCTTCCAGTAAATCTTCTATTCCCAAATCCACTAATTCACCTTCTCCATCTCCCAGGCCCATCTCGTCTATTCTTCCAAATGGAGGACGCTGTGGCAGTGGATTCCTCACAGGAGATGATAATCTATGTGCTAGCGGCCGTTGTAGCCTCAAAACTCACCCGACTGACGGCACCCACTACTACTGTGTAGACAAGGTTACCGGAAACCTACCCTCTCCCACACCTTCTTCTACCCCTCGCCCCTCGCTCTCTCCTAGCCCTCGCCCCTCGCTCTCTCCTAGCCCTCGCCCCTCGCTCTCTCCTAGCCCGATCACCACTTCTCCCTTACCATCCGCTTCTCCAGCATTTGTTTATTGTAGTCAAAAAGATCCCAAATGGGCATATAATCCAGTTCCAGGAGAATCTGATTGTAATTGGGGAACTTCCGGATGTGGAATTATGGCTGCCGCCATGATTATTGGAACTCAAACAGGTGAATGTGATCCAGAAACTTATTTTCAAACTTACAATGAGCGTGGAGGAATTCAATGTCTCGGTACTGGATATTATGAACACATCGAAGCTCTCGAAAGTCTCGGTTACGAAGACATTCCAATTGAAGGGTCAACCGTAGATATTAAGGATCAAATCGAACAATATACTGCCGAAGGGATTCCAGTCTGGGTTAACGCCTATATCTATACCGGGTCACAATGGGTTTCTCACAATACTATTGCTACCGGTATTGATGATAATGGTAATATCATTTTTAATGACCCGTGGTATGGGGAAGGCGTTACAATTCCCGATGATAGAATAGATATGGATTGTTCCAAAACAGGCTGTCCTAACGGTGCTCATAATTGGAGAGTCAGGGCATATATTCCCCCAGAATCATCTCCATAAATTTATACTATGAAAAAAATTCTTCTCATAATTTTCATTCTCGTTCTCATCCTACTTGGGTATTTTGCTTACCAAAACCTAAATAAGTCTCCTACAACTCCATCAAAAAATTCTCCCCCTCAATTGATCGACATTTCTAAAATTAAAGATATTCCTACTCAGACCGGTGGAGATGTTTTTGAAACCACTCCTCCAGCCGAACAACAATATGTCGATGCCACTGGCCTTATTATGAGCCAGCTACCTATTTACACCCCAAACTTTACCATCACATTCCGCTACGCTACCGGAAAATTCATTGTTACCCGCACTAATCTCAATATTGACCTCTCTTCGGCATTCCAAGTTTGGTATTCTAATTCTCCCTATCAAGCCATCCCCCTAACCCGCTTTTTATTGGTACCCTAACTAATTTATTCCTATTTCTTGTGTTATTTAGATATTTGTGTCAGATTTACTCTATGGCCAAACTGCGTCGTAGATCCCATCTTCCTCTATCCTATTTCCTCATTCCCCTTTTCCTCCTGATCGTTGTCTTGGGTTATGGTTACTATCGCTCGCTCGTCCAGCCAAGCAATATTTTTGTTATCGAAGAGACTGCCATTCAGTATGGCGATACTACTGTAAATGGAATTCTACGTAAAGATACGGTTATCGGTGAATCCGGCACTTACATTCTGAAAAAAACCCACCATTCATTCTCCACTCAAGCTATTTTAGGTGTTCTCGCCCTTCTTCTTGTTGTTAGTTTCTTCGTCTGGCGTAATTTTCTTCTCCAGCCTGTAACTATTGCCAAACTAGTCGAGGAACTTGACGATGGTGTCACCTTCACTCAAACTCAAGGGCAAGCAGCACAAGGAGGAGGCGGAACCCTTACCAACACCAATACTGGCAAATCTGTCAAAGTCGATAAAAATAAAGACATTGAAAAAGGATTAAAAATAATTACCCTCAACCCAAAATCGTCCCCCCAGGATAAGATAGCTGCCCAAAAAGCCTGTGAAGATCTCGGCAAGCAATGGAAAAATGGCAGTTGTCTCACCTCTGCCAAAGTAGCTGTTCCTCCCGCCGCCCAGAACGGCGGAACTCCTGCCATTCCCGCTTCCACCATCACTGCCAACACCACCCTCTGTCCGGGCGGTAACACTGGAGTCCCCGCTGGTTCTTGGGCCGCTACTGGTTATGGTCTCCCGGCTAGTGGTACCGGTCGATGTACCACCTCTGGCTGTCCTCGACGAGAATGTATCAAATATAACGACGACTGTAGTTTGGGGGAAACTAAGCCTTGTGACGAAGTCCTCTCTTCCGATCCCACCAAAGTTGTTCTTCCTCCGAGCGCTGGTTGTGAGTACACCGCTGGCAAACCCAACTCAGAAGGATGTAATAAGTCTCCTGGCTCCTGCTATGTTAGTGGCGGCATAGTTCCCTCTGGTAGTACCAATTCCAAAGGTGAAACTTGTTACAATGGCCAGTTTGTCAAGGACAAGACTCAAGAGATTTGTGATTTCCTCCACGGCAGTGGCAAAACCACCCTTAACCCCATCAACAACCAATGTGAAACCAAAGCCGTCGCTCCCGCTCCTGCCGCCCCCCTAACTGGTGAAGCTCTTTGTAATGACCGTATTAAAAATGGTGCCAAAGTCAAGTGGGGCCCCCGGGGATGTACTGCCACGCAACCCGCCGGAGCTCACGTTGCCAATCCCTCTGAATGTAACTCTGGCAAAGCTGTCCAATCACACTCTAGTCCCAACGCCCAAGGTCAAACTCAAACTTACTACATCTGTACTGGGGCAACTCCAGGAACCTTAGTTGACGCCGCCTATCAGTGTGATTCGGGTTATGCCACTCAGAATAGCTCTGGTCAATGGGTCTGTCAAACATGCAAAGTTGGTCTTAATGCTCAAGATAAGTCCGGTCACTCGTATTACACTTGTGAAAACGGCAAGGCCGTCTACCACTCCTGTGGCACAGGCACTCCTCAAAGAGATGAAAACACTTGGACCTGTCCCCCCGCCACCCAACCCACTACCACAGTTACAGATCCTTCGGACTGTGGACCCAACACTACTCCTCATCTTATACAAACTGGACCCAGGGGAGGTGGGGCCCATTATACCTGCGATCCCAACCCCGCCCCCGCCCAGCCCACCACCGACGGTAAGCTCAAAATTGGCGACCCATGTACAGACACATGGGGGGCTAATGGTTGCAAGGAAGCCTGTCCAGGAGGCAGTTTTTCACCAGGCATTGGTGGAACCCGTTGTGGCACGAAGGATGAGGTTAAAAAAGTAATAGAAGATTCTAAACAGCTCGCAGTGGGCGACAAGTGTATCGATACTCTCTGGGGCGATAGTTGTAAGAATCTGTGTCCTAACGGAGACTATTACAATGCAATCGGTGGGAACTATTGCGGCACCAAACCCACCCCCGTCCAACCCGCTACTCCCGCACAAACCACCAATATTCCCGGGGGACAGAAGTGTGCCGGCACCAATGCCAACAGTAGTTGCCAGAGTGGTTCCTGCCAATTAATTAAAAAGCCGGGTGAATCCAAAGCCGATTGGTACTGTATGACCGACACCAATAATCATCCCAACCCCATTACTCACAGTGATGGCACTATTGAGCATGAAAATGGTCACTATTGTTATGGCAATGATGACTGTGCCAGTGGTTATTGTGCCGATTATGGTTGGTCACTCATTGGTCAAATTGACGCCGCCAATAGATGTCGAGACAATCCTTTTTCCGATCAAACAGTCACAGTTCCGCCAGTAACTTCCCCAACTCCAGGCACAGAATGTACGACTAACTTGACTGGTCTATGGAATCAATTGTGGGGAAACAACGATCGCTGTACCCAGATCTGTCCTAGGGATAGTGACGGCCAACCCATATTTTTCAAAGATGAACAAGATGGAGCTCATAAATGTGGAGTAAGCCCAACCACTCAGACCACCGATCCGATTGTCGAACAAGAGCCAGATAAAATCACCCTCCAAATCCCTACTCCTCTTACCCCCAATCCTAACCAAGCCAATTCTGCTCCCATGGTAGACCCAGTCTCCTCCCTACCCTCAATGTCTTTAAGTGTATACAACAATAAAATTGGTACTACCTGTTCCTCCCCCAACAGCGAAATATTCAATGGAATCGTTAATAATCAGAGGTGTCGTTTGTACTGTGATCCTGACAACTACAAGGTGAGGGAAAACGGAGATTGTGTAGACGTAGTGACTAGACCAGATCAAGATCTTTACTGTGGTAGCAATCATACCGTCGTGGATCAGGATGGCAAGATCAAGAGTAATTGTGGGAGCGCCGAGTGCCAAAATGGTCAGTGCGTTACTACCAGTATAGGATCTTCTTGTACCAACTATGGTGAGGTTCGGCCCGGTGGCAATAATACTTATCTCACTTGTGATCAGGCTACTGGGAAATGGCAAGTTGTTGCTGGTGGCCTGCAATTTTATTTTTCTGACTTTTGTCCCAACTCTTATCGATCCGCCGTAATCAAAGAAGCTCTCCCCATCGGCTCAGCTCTCGCCCAACATTCCAACACCCCATTTTATGTTGATTGTGGAGGGAGCGGTGAACAAGGTGGATTTACAAATGGAGGGAATGGTGCCGTCACTCTCCAATGTGACCCTGTCGCTTACGCTCACGATCCCGGTGCTTGCCCCTCAACCGTTATCCACGAATTTATGCACTCTTGGGCCATTGCTGAAACTGGCGTAGACGCTTCTGTGCCTGCCTTTAATAGTACAATTGGTTGCGAATATATCGGCCAGGATGCGAATGGTAAAAAATTATATCGATATTCCAACGAAACAGTTGTTGATGATGCTCAATATGGTCATATTGTGGGCTATCAAAACGGGTATCCAATTTCTGATACCAACTGCGCCGAAGCCTTTGCGCTTGGAAATAATCATTATGTTTACAATTCCTGCTACGAAAAAGCCCATTACCCCGCCCAATATAACTACCTCAAGACTCATGTCTATGGTGGCAAGGAATATTGTGTGAATGGAGTCGATGTCGCCGCCGAAAATCTAAATTAATTGATTTCATCCTGTCTATAATTAGTGCCCCCTTAGAGTATAGAAACACCACTCTTGTGGGTACCCCCGCAAAATACCCCATAGAGGAGTCTGGTGCCTCGTAAATCCGGGACAGAATAATCACCAAATATCACACCAATCAACACCTAGTATTTTCTTTTCGATCCTTATACAATAAGCTCTTGGTATGTCCAAACCAGCCTACAAACGCGTCTTACTCAAACTCGGCGGCGAAAGCCTCCTCGGCAATCGTGAATATGGGATTGACCCAACCGCCGCTCACGAAGTGGCAATCGAAATCAAATCCGTCCACGAAACTGGTATCCAAATGGCGGTGGTTATTGGAGCCGGTAATATTTTTCGTGGTCTAGCCGGTGCCGCCAACGGCATCGAACGCTCTACCGCCGACTACATGGGTATGCTGGCTACCGTCATGAATAGCCTCGCCCTCCAAGACGCTCTCGAGAAACTAGGGGTTGATACTCGTTTGCAAACTAGCCTAGAAATGCCCGCTGTCGCCGAACCTTTTATCCGTCGCCGGGCCCTTCGTCATATGCACAAGGGTAGGGTAGTTATCTTAGCCGCTGGTACTGGCGACCCCTACTTTACTACCGATACCGGGGCCGCTCTGCGTGCTCTTGAACTCAACTGTGACTGCCTAATGAAAGCCACTAAAGTGGATGGCGTCTACGATCAAGATCCTCAAAAGCACCCCGAAGCCAAAAAATACGAAACTCTCTCCTATATGGATGCTCTCAAGAATCGTTTAGAAGTTATGGACACCTCAGCCTTTGCCTTGTGCATGGACAACAAACTTCCTATTATGGTTTTTAACTTCCTCGAAAAAGGCAACGCCAAAAAAGCTGTCTTAGGTGAGCTAATCGGTACTATCGTGAAATAAACCCTGCCGGGTTAACTGTTCTATTCCCCATCTGTAACTCAAAGTGTAAATGTGGTCCGGTTGTCCAACCAGTCATCCCCACAGTTCCTAGGGCTTCTCCCTTAGTAACTTTTTGTCCCGCTGCTACCTTAACTTCGTCCAAATGAGCATACAAACTAGACGCTGTTCCGGCGTGTGCCACTCTGACAAAATTCCCGTAACCAACTCTTGTTTTTGCTACTTCAACCACCGTTCCCGCT